>CEUH01148024.1_pt1 | contig 23963 bp, 41 predicted proteins | sample 356461 | NCBI WGS metagenome assembly CEUH01 (sample SAMEA2623275, study PRJEB7988) | marine metagenome | isolation source: saline water (ENVO:00002010), including
ATGCCCGCCAATGCGTTCAATGTAGGAACCAGCAAATGCATCAAATCCAAGTTCCATTCTTGCCACATGTTGAGCAATCATGGCAGAATCAAACGTGGTAAGGTCATCAAGGCAAACAATGATTTCTCCGGACGCATTTTTTATTCCCAAGTTCCTTGCGGAGGCTGGGCAAGGTCCGATTATGGAATTGTCCTCAAGATGCACAAACTCAATACCTGCCTCTCTGCACGCCATCGCCCAGGTCTCCTCTCTTTGCTTCTTAAGCCTGTCAACCAAAATCAGTTCCAAATTTTGGTAGGTGCTCCTTTGGATTGATTGTGCCAATTCCAAAAACCCGGGGTCTGCCCTTGCCGTTATGACGACCACACTCACTTTTTTCGAAAAGGTCACTCTTCCTCACCGTCCTTCAACAGCATGTGAGGCTGGACAACATTTCTTGCTCTTGGGCTAAGGACGGGGTTCTTGGTTCGATAGTGGTGAAGTTTGGACAACTTGGAGTAGCACTCGATGTGCTTGCTGGCAACCCTATCCCAAGAGTACCGTTCAGCAAGCTCTTTGACGTGGTCACACATTTTTCCGTACGATTTTTTGTCAAAGTTGAACTGATTGATGGCCTCTCTCAAACAAAGTGCCATGTCCTCTACAGAACCCATTCCGCATTTCCAGCCGTGGATTCCTCCAATTAGATCGCGTAGGCGGCCCTCATCAGTTGCGATGACTGGTTTACCTGCAGAAAGCACTCTCATGGCTGCACCGGAAGTGGAATTGATTTGAAACGGATGGTTGGCCGACGTGTATGGGAAAACGACAAAATCGCAAGTGGTCGCCCAAAAATCAATTCCCTCCTCGGGTAAAACATCATCTGACAACACGATACCGTCCACTCCTTGTGCCTCCGCCTGACAGCGCTGAAAATATTCCTTGTTTGATTTTGTTGCGTAGATTACCAACTCAAAGTGGGTTGTAGTCAAAGGCTCTCCAGTGCTGTCTTTCAACTCGCCTTGTTTCAGCATCTTTGCGGCACGGACCAACTCAAAAACGCCCTTCGACGGGCTGCAGAAGCCGAAATTAAACAGAAGCGGAATACCCGAGGGAACGCCCGTTTGTTGCCTATCGGATGTCGTTTGAATGAACTCTACGCCGTGCGGGATATGTTGGACAGCATTTGGTAAAGAACCGTTCATTTTTTGAGCTAAGGGTTGGTTGTGCAGAATCGAAAGGTCTGACTGCTTGGCAGTTTCGACAATTTCATTTTTGGCGAAATCTGGCGTGTGTAGAGTAGTGACAATTTTTGCATCAACGCCGTAAATTTCGGTCAAAAGTGATTGTTGCATTTTGAACAACGATGTTTCGTGTTGTATATGAACAACATCGGGTTGCAAAGCGTCCAAAACGCCGAGTATAGCGCCACCTGATGGGTAATTCCGATCCCAGCAATAAATCACGTTGAGGTTGCCGTCTTGATGATTCGGTTTCTGTCCCTCGGCTAAGATGGTGATTTTGTGGGTTTTGGATAGCCGGGTTGCGAGCATTTTCGTGTAGGTTGCGATACCGCAGTCGATTCCGTATGTTGAGATAATGCAAATGTGGTTGAGCTCTGTCGGCGGCGAGTGTTTGACCGGTGGATAGTACTCCCTAAACGCATAAGAGATTGCCGAATTTAGGGACACAAAAGCGTTGTTGGGTGAAAACAATTCAATGGCTTTCGTTTGGGTTTCCTGGTTGAGCTGATAATTTTTGGTTGACCATTGGCTGTAGATGAAATTGAGCCGGTGATTTAATTCAAAATCCTGTGTGGGGCTGACAAACTCGGGGTTCACATTCACCTCTCTCGCTGGACCCGCATCAAACGAAACGACTGGGGTGCCAACGCATTGGGCCTCCGCCTGGAAAACGCCGAAACCCTCTCTGTTCGATGGATGAAACAAACAGTCCAATGTTTTCAGTTTTTCAAGCATTTGTCGATCGTTCCAACCTTCCTCGGTTGTTGACACGTACACGTTTGAAAATTGTTGGAGAAGATGCAGAGTTTTGTTGTCCATGTCGGTGTGGTTTGAGTGATGAATCCATAGAGCAACATCGGTCTTGTCCTCACAAAAAGACGGCCACACATCCAGCAAGACCTCCGGACTTTTCCTGGCAGAAAAATCACCGAAGAATCCCACGACGAACATTCTTGTTGAGGGGAAAGGCCAATCCTTCGTAGAGCGCAAAGCTGCGCTCGACTTCGTTGGGAGAATCGTCGAGTCAACCGCATGAGGCACAACAAAGGGACAGTCGAACCCGTTTGCCGAAATAACCGACTTTCCAAATTCAGAAATCGCAATTGGAATCGAAGTACTGAGCGAATGCAATTCGTTTTGGGTTAAATCGGCGCTTTCCACGACTGACAAAAGCAAGGAGGGGTATTGTTCAAGAATTCCCCGATTGTACAGGTTTCCAAGTCCTATTACGATCCATTTGTCAATCGGTTTGGAGTTCAAAAAATTGGTGATGCACTTGTCAATGTGTTTTGTCGTCAACACTCCAGGGTGCTCTGCAACACCATAAACGGTCACACCATTGTAGTGGAACGATGGACCGTCATATCCGTAATCGCAAATGTGTGCCATGTGGAACTTGCCCTCGAGGTGCTTTTGGAGCAGGGCCAGTTGTTTCCCATAGCCGCTTGGGAACATCGGGGGGTTCCCGATGAATACGATTCCGTCCATGAAATGAGCGAAGTCCTTTGTCCATTTCAAGCAAACGCCATATCAAACGATTCTTTTTCCCTTTGTTTGGCTGATTGCCTCACGATTTCGATCATGATAAAGGCAATGTCGGTTGCGTTCATTCCCTCCGAAGAGAGCTGTTCCACGATGTCGTTCGAGATGTTGACCATTTTCTTAAGGACTTGAGGATTACTTTTCTCCATGCGTACGTGGTGGTGAGCGAAATCTTCAACGATTTCGTCATTCATTTCCTCTCTTTCGATTTTCCCCATTGTTTCCTTGCAGGTCGTGTATGGCACTTAACCCTTTATGAGACATGTCAAAGATGTTGCACATGTGAAGGATTAAATGGACAAGTCGGTTGCTATCGTTTGCGGGGAAATTTCATGGCTTCAAAGAAGACAAGAACAATCGCTGTTGACGAAGCTACCCTTGAGCGGATTGCGAGGCATGGTAGATTCAAAGACTCGTATTGCAAAATCATCAACCGTCTTTTGGACGCAGTTGAGGCAATCGAGACTCAGGAGGATCAAGAATGACCAAGAAAGCGAAATTTTTGGCGGCCATTGAAAACATCTTCATCGAACAAAAAACCCTTGTCCTCCCGTTTGAAGCGATTCAGTCAAGACTCGGTTGCGCTCGGTGTATTTTGACAGGAACACTTTCATCGAACAAGAAAATTTTTCAAAAAGTCTCAAAAAATGTGTGGCGTTACATCAAGGATGAACACGCACCACTTGATGCGATTTGTAGCGAGGTTGGTTTGGAGCCCAACGATATGGAGCAGTTTATGGCCGAGGGCGGCATGTTGCAGTACTCGTACGTGAGAATCAAACAGGAAAACGGCAAATATTCAAAGCGCCAGTTCTACTACATGATTCACGTCCTTCGCAAGAATCACCAGGTAGCTCTTGAGCCTGATTACCTCCTATTGGCGACGAATCCTCCGCAAGTCTTGAACGATTGAAGCTGGAATCACGTTTGAACGCTCTTTTGGTGGGTTCCGCTTGAGGCGTGGCTGAATGACTTTTGCCGCACGATAAATTCGTCTTCGAGATATACCAGTCGCTCTTTGGATTGCAGCTCCGCTGTATTTGTTGCCCATGCCCTTGAGCTTCCCTGCGAGGTATAAGGCTGCAGCGGCGTGAGCATCCGGAAAGAGTTGCAGGTCAAGTTGGGCGTACGGCTTAGCGAACTCCACAGCTTGGGCGTCAGCACCCATTTGGGAGGCGATGATTTCAAGCCGTTCCATGGCTGTGAATTGTTTTGTTTTTTCAATGACGCCATTTTTCTTTGCGTCGGTGATGAGTCTCTTCGCTACCTTCGGAATGGGCGATTCAGGGTGAAGATCGCAAATTTTCTTCATTCCAACAGGTTTTCCGGCATTCAACGAGGCCAAACGGAGTGAGGCCGCTGCCACAGTTTTGAACCCTCTGCCGCCGGACGAACCCCCGAACTTGTGAAGGGCATCAAAAATGCGGTTTGCTTCGTACTCCATTTTGATGTCGAAATTGAGGGCACGTGCCATTTCATCCATTTGAGCTCGTGCTTCATCTCTTCTACGGGCTGCTCCCGATTTAGCAAGGGTCATGTTTAGGATCGCATTTTTGTTTTCGTCATATTCCGGAGACTTGGTTTCGAGGATGTCGAAAGGCACGCTTAGGCCACAAAGTTTGCACGTAATTTCCCACACTTTCCATTGGTTCGCCAGGTCATTCGATAGGCTTCCTCGGCCATCGTAGTACCCGTCCAAAGACTCTCCAGCCTTTGCGCGACGGATGACACATTCCACAGGTTGCTCAAAATAAACAGGATCACACTCGGCGTTTCGGAAAGCCGCCGCATCCAAACTTGCGTACTCAGAAATTTCGCCCATGCCACTCGCATGGTGTTCAACTTTATGAAATCCGACGGCAAATTACACGATAAAACAATACATGTGTGCAAATGCGGTATTACGGGTTCTACGATCTGTACGAATTGTCCCATGTGCTGTTGTTTGCCGTCGAAAGGGGTTTTGTTTTAAGCTCCGGCGGCAAAATACAACGATAACAGAATATATGCGACCAAATACGGTTAGCAACAATCAGCTCCTGGCGGCGCCGCCGTCGATGGGCAACTGGCGATCGTGGCTGCAGGCTCAGTTGATAAGGGCCAACGGCAAAATGCAACGATAACACGTTATGTACGTGTAAATCATGCTGTTTTGAGTCAAACCATCCATCATTTTGGATGCAGTAGCTCGAAATGTGCTGATTTCGGCGTTGGTTCTTAAGGGCCTACGGCAAAACAGCACGATACAACAATACACACGACCAAGTGTGGATTTGACATCAGGACTGGGCTTAAGAGTCCAGTAGCAGATAATATTGAAAGTCGGTGAGTCCAAGGACTCTCACAGGCCACCAGCGGAAACCCGTGGCAGGGAATGATCGCTGGAACCACGGCCTACCGACTGTACACCTTTGAGGAATTGGGTGCTTCCATTGTGCCACCTCAAAGAAGCGAGCAATCGAGTATTGGATGGAGCTGCTGGCTCCAGGCAAGCGTCGGTGGAGCGGATAAATCAACCGCAGAAGCCCTCGAACCCGAAAGGGCGGAAGATTGCTGAGGTTCCCTCATGGAGCAGGGGGACTCGAAATAAACCAAGATGAATCAGGTTTTGTGGCGTTATTAGGACGGAAAAATGCAGAAATGGGTTTTGTCAACACTCGGTCAATTCCGAGGGAGATTACCGTCGTCAGACATTTGTGAGGTCCGTAGCACAGCAATGTGCCTCGGACAACAGAAACGCGGCTACTCTGATCTAAACCCCTATGGGGCACGATCAAGCTCACATACGGTTGCTTTGCAACTGAGGAAGGATTGCGTAAGCGGCACATCACCTATAATGGTTCATTGATTTTACAAAAATACGATTTTACATGGACGAAAAATCCAACGGAGGCACGGCTCCAAAAACGACCGTGGCACGAAAGGTGAAACCAATCAAGTTGGAAGTCACGAATCAAGATGGCAACAAGAAGTTGTACCGTCTTCACTACCATGAGGACGCCAGACTACCTTGTGTGCAAGCAAGAAACAATGGGGCACTCGGTTTCATTGGGGGCGACGAGAGTAAGCCGATTATGCATCGCACTCTCGTACACGTGCCCGAAGCGACACAACTTGCGACCGTCAACGTGGACGGGTCTGATGAAGATGTTCGAGTCTTCGTCTTTCAATGCAAGCATTGTGCATACCACCGAGGATATCCTAACGGTTTCCGGGGTTCGCTGCACTTCATTCCTTCAACAGACCTTGAAACAGAGGTTCTGTTGAGGAACGACGGCAAATTTTGATTTCATCCGGTGCTACGATGAATGAACCAGGTCACTGACCTGTACAACGTGAAACATACGGCTAAGGCCGTTTGAAGAACTTTTTTTGATTACGCAAGAAGGGGCAACAGGGTTGCCGAGCTGCGCCCTGCCCCTTCTTTGATTTTACATGGACGAAGTACAAACTTTGGACGAAACAAATGAAAGAAAGCATAGCAAGATGGACATACCTCAGTTCAAAGAACCCGGCAAACCTGGCGGGTGGCTACTTGAGGGCGAGTCCATTGAAGATGGAATGCTTGCGATCGAAAACCGTAAAAAAAGGGCTCAAGAGGAAAAGAACCGTCTTGCTGAAATGTACCGAAAGACTGGAGCCATCCTTGACGAGGGCTTCCTCGAGGGCTTCCTTCGGGACCTGAAACCAGATATCCCAACCGTTTGGGAACACTTGACGGTTATTGACTGTGCAAATTGTGGCTCAAACGTGATTGAATTTTGGAGAGGTTCGAGCGGAGAAATCTCGATTCATCAACAAGTTCAATGTTGTTCGGAAATGAAATTGGCGTTTGCTGAGGACATTCCGATTCAACCGATTTTCGAGCGATGAATTCCATCGTAGAGCTTTAAGATTTCACATAATTGGCGAGGCCTTAAGAGGCCGCCGTCGTATTATATTGAGGGAGGGTAAAGGAGCTGAAAAGCACCACCCCGACCCCTCAGCATGGGTCAGGCCTTAACGGGCCAACGACCCAAAAATATGCTGACCTGTGAAGCTCTGCATTGAGTGGAGGTTAGTAGATCAAAAAGCGACGGTGGGACGAACATGGAAGTCCCTTAAATGAATCCAGACCGGTAACCAATCCGGATAAAAGGATGCCAAGTCGAAGGCACACGTTGAAAATATCGAAAAAACCACGAAGGGGTCGAAATTAGAGGGCTCTGGAGTGGGGTGCTAAACTCTCCTGTGGACGAAAGGAAGCAGTTGAGGGGTCAATGAGGAATTGGGAACCAGGCGGCTTCTCGCACAGTCGAGCAAGCAAAAGCGCGGATGAAAAGGCAATGCCTGGACGCGGAAGATTCCGATGATTTGACATGATTTTACGTGGACATCGCGGCCAGCATTGAAGGAAGCCGTGCCCTGTCCACACCGATTTTACATAATTTACCAAATCGCAGAAGCGATTTGGATTTGAAGAAAGCACGGAAGCTTATCCGTTGTATCTTCGGCGTGTAGATGAAGCGATGACCGAACGCCTTACGGGGCAAATAGGATTCGATTGAAACTGCACGCAGCATCTACGGATTGATGAGCAAAATTCCAATACTCAGCGGGGGAGCCCGCAGGAATTTCATCATGACGGGATGTGGAGATCGCAAAGGAGACTTGGAACCGCAAGTCGGAGGAATACAGGTTGATTCCGAAGAAAGATGTCTTTGTTTTCTGATTTAACAGCGAGGGAAGGATTTCGCCACAATTTGTGGTTGCATCTGCAGGCACTCGAAGAGGGTGCTGAAAAGTGATTTCCTACGAAAGAACGACAACCCAAGACCTCCCAAGCAGCATGCACTTGGGGGGCAATGGGGGGTTGTTTGATTTTACATGAAACACGTTAAGACTGTTAAAGAACAGAATGTGAATGAAGGAAAAGCCTTGGCTGGGGCTGCAGCAGTGTCCTCGGACATGCTCACCATGGCGAAGGTAATGATTGAAGGAAAAGATGGAAAGTTGGTTGTTAACAAGGACAACTCGGGCATCAAATTTACCACGCCTGCAAAGTGGTGGGGAGCGGTCGAGTCGCAGCGCGATTCGGTGAACGACTTCCTCACGCAAGGCGGGCACATGGCTGAAAAGCCACCCGAGCCTGTTACCTGGCAAGCGAACATGTTGTGCCATATCTTCGAGATGTTGAATTTCGAAGACAAAGTGCAATTTTCGGCAAGCACCACCGTTGCGGCAGAAGAGGAAGGCGCTGGCTTGCGCTACACTCACACCGTAGCTTGGGATGTGTTGAAGAAATCTCGTGCCAATGTGACCTACAAACGAACAGATGTTCAGGACTTGCGAAGACAAGTGAACATCGCCATCGCAGCAAGACTCACGGCGGCCGATGCTGAAAGGCCGATGACCGTTGAACGGAAGCAACAGCGCTTGAATGACCTTCAAGTTGCACAGATGTTGCTTTTGCTTCAAGGCAAAGTGGAGGAACCGAAGCAAATTGACATACTCTTCGTGCAGCCGAGCGAATGGCAACGCAGCAAGAAGAACGACAGCAACAAGAGCGACTACGAGGTTATGGCAACGGGCCGTATCTCGGAAGAAGCCGATGAAACTGGCGAAGTCAAGATGTCAATGGATGCCACCCGCACCGTGCTCAAGACTGATGTTTTGGACGAAAAAGGAAAGAGGATTCGAAACCGCCGAGAGGCGGCGAAAGCCGTCGGACTTGACGGGAAGACTGATTGGAAAGAAATCCACGCAGCGGCCATTGAACAGGGCCGTGCGAAGGTTCACTACCCAACAGTAAAGGATATCCTCGGAGAAGGCGCTATCAGTTTGTTGGCGTCCCTGACTCGAGATCCAAGGCGAACGGTCGTTGACCCCGAGACTGGGGATGAGCACATTTCGCGGGCTGTCAACTGGAAGACATTGCTCGGGCCTGAAAATGGCTACTACTTCTCGCAGGACACCTCCGGCTTGGACCAACAAGGTATGGCCGATTTGGAACTTTTGCGGGAGAACGCCAAAGCTTTGGGGCTACGGACTGTGAACAAGGACAAGCTCTTGATCTACGAGGTCACGGGCAAACTCCCTGACTGCGAATTCAACGAGGACACCGTGCATGAGTGGATGGCCAACTGCCAAGGCATCGCCTGGCAGAACGGCGCAACTCAAAAGCACCCGCACTGGAAGAACTGGGAAAAGACAACACCGAACTCCGCCCTCGAATTTGGGTGGAACGGAATCGACATCACTTGGGACCGCATCGTTCTGCCGAACGACCCCAAGGATGAAGAAAATGTATTACAATACCCAATCTTCTCGGCAACAGAGCGCAAACTTACGGACGAGGAAAAGGCATCTCAGGAGGCTTACAGGGCTTCCAAGAAAGGCCGCACCAAGTCCAAGAGCGCCGAGTGAACTTGGAGACCAACGCACCACAACAATCGCGACTGCCTGCATCAGGACGTGGAGGTCCCTTGGGCCGCAGTCGCACCGACGACATTTTTTTTGGGGAGGGGCACCAACGGCGTGCCCTCCCCTTTTTGAGGATTATACATGGTTATCATGGCAAATGCAGTTGATGGAGAAGGTCGCATACGCGACACAACTTCACGAAAATACAACAATGCTGATGGACGACTTGCATCGGAGCAGGTCGATAAATGGGATGAACTCTTGAACAACTGGAACGAGGACGTGACAGTTGCCTACAAGGGTGGCTTCCCGGTAATGATTGACTACTATGGGGCTCACACTCAACGAAATTTGTGGGCGCTCAAACTCAACAGGAGCTGCTGAAATGTGCAAACATCCAGGATGCCTGGGTTGTTACGCTCGAAGAGCAATTGAAGCAAATCCAGAGCTTAAGCTTGGAAGGTTCAACCATTGGAAGATCACGAATCTGAAGATGAACCTGAACGAATGCTGTTTGCAATGTGGTTCCTGTACTGGCTGCGAATGCAGCAATGAAGATTGAGGAAACTCAAGATTTTACATGGACAACCTTACTGAAAAGGCAACGATGATGACTGACGTGAAAACGAACGCAAGGGAAGCTTTTATCCAACCGGATAACAACACTTGGATGTACAAGCACAACCCTTACAACGGCTGGCACCCGATATGGGGCAACGGTCCGGGTTCGGGCAGTCTCGGGATTCACACGGCAAAAAGGCACGACGATGTTTACGGGAAAGACGTGAACGGGATTGGGCTGGGGCCGTTTGAACCCTCCTACGGTGAGGAGCAAGATGCTGATGAAAACTTCGCTGGCGACCACGCTTTGTGGTACGCAGGATTCCGAATAGGATACGTGGAGTGGCAGGACAAAGAATACGAAGACGACATTTGGGTTGGGGAACACGACTATGTTACCCACGATGAAGTCCAAGAATACATGCGTGAGGAAGCATGGAAAGGTGAAGAAGAGCATGATTTCGATGGGTTAGTGGGCATTGACGACGTGTTTGAGGCACGCCGGCTGTCTTCTTCCACGCCGATTGATGTTTGGGAAGCAAGATACCTCGAACAAGGTCGCATCCACGAGATGGAACGCGACCTTGACGCCCGGTGGGGCGCAGGTATGAGCAAGTACTTCCACCTCAACGCTGAAATGGACGAATTCAAAATGTGGCGAAAGACGAACCGAAAGGAACAGAACCGACTGGCCCGAGAAGCGGGCATGGTAAGAAACCCCCGTTGGTTCAAGGGTTCGTTGCAAGAGCCATATCACATACCCGCTGGAGCCGTCTTTACTGCGGCTGACGTGCGAGTGTGCCTCCCTGCGAAAGGGCGGTGTGAATGCACAAAGCCCATCCTGCAAAAAGTCAAGAGGATGCCTTGGGGCGGTTATGACAAGAACCCCAGGGGATTTGGCGGATGGAAACACGTTGTTTGTGTGACCAACGAAGACATCAAGAAGGCCTGCTACAAACAGCCGTGGTGGGGGAAGAAGACGGTTTCCGTCATCGCACCCAAAATCACGCGTCAAAAGAAAATTGGCTGGCACGCTCCGAAACCGAAGACGCCCAAGGCCGAACCGAAAAAACCCGAACAGCGGGTTCAAACGCCGGTTCAACAAAGCCGAAAGCGCATCATCGGTTGGTAAACGGATTGATTAAGAAGCCCATTTTGGGCGTACAACGCTCCCCCGTCCGCCAAGGCGGGCGGTGGGGGCCTTTAGAAGATTATACATGAACAGCGAAAAGACTGTTACTTACGACACATCAGAAATGGACCGAAGGACTGTACTTTCGTACACCTTCGGCAATGGAGACAGAGCTTTGCTCGTCAAGCTTTCAGGAACGGAAGGAACCAGCGAATGGCAGGTACTTTTCCATACCCTTGAGAACTGCTCGGGCATGGTTGTTTTGCAAACGGCGTCCCTTACTTGCGCTGTGAACGCGTATGGGGAGTTGATGCAGGAAACAGCAAAGAGTGGGAAACATGGTGATGCGTTCGAGAGTTGGTATTTACCGCTCATGGATGCCTTGCTTGAAGATGCCTTTGAATTCACCCAGTTGGGTGCGTTCGGGACGACCACTCAAGTTCCATCTCTTTGATGCAGATTATACATGAAGATGATTCATACCGTTGAACTGATGTTGCAAAATGCCCTACGAGGGCAGTTGGAGAAGAAACGTGTTTGGGTGAAGCCCGGCATGCAGCCTTTCCAAATTCACATCAATGAAGAAACGATCATGGTCCTCGGCAGGATTCTTGCTCTTGACGACAAGGGAGCTTCTGCAGAAATGCTGAACTCTGTTTTGAGCGAGATTGAATATCAGGGGACCGTTTGCGAATTGATTTGGGCACGGCCTTGGGACAAATCCTATGGGAAAGTGAGGGTTATGACTCACTCCCGGGGGCTGTGCTTGACCATTTTCAGAAAAATATAGAGATTATACATGAAGATGATTCATACCTGATTCAAAAATACCGCTTGTCTCGAGATGTCGAGGCGAGCGGTTTTTTTTGTGATCCGTTTAAGTCGGGGTTGAACCTTGATAAGGACGGATTCGCTACGATTTGACATGAAGAGATTTGATGATGGAAGTTTTTTCAGAATTGATGAAGACAAGATTTCCTTCAAACTGGGGGATGATGAGATTCAGTTTTTGACGAGGATGCACGAAGCGGGAGAGGTAAGAGCTCGACACCGCGCGTACTTCCAACAAGCTGTCAACTTAATCATGGGTAGGGACACGGACGCAATCAGCGACAGACTGCGCGTTCTTGTTCACCAACTTGATGATGTTGAATCAGACGATCATCCTGACATACCGAATCCGACGAAAATTGGACAGCGGAGCCATGAGATTTACGAGGTGTTGTGGGCGACAGCCGACGGACTGACGGATGATGAAATCCAAAAGCGACTTGAGATGAAACAGGGTCTTGAACCTGAAACGCTCAAGAATTCGATTCGCTACCCGAGAGGGTTGCTGAACAAGGCTGGTGTGATTCACAAGTCCGGAGAACGCAGACCTACCTCACGGGGCTCAACCGCACAAGTGTGGATCGTGACTGACAAAACGATTCGGGTCGAAGACCTGCCAGGTGAAGTCTGATGAAAAAATGGATTGTGTTTTACACGGAAGAGGGCGAACGGAAATGCAACCTCCTTGGTTCAAAGGATGATGCAGCCATCGTTGCTCAATGGTACACGGTTGAAGGATATGAAGACGTGGAGGTGATTCAATGCGCCCCCATCAAGGACTTGAATGTGCTGAGGCACATGGCCATGGGTAAATCACCGTCGGTGGTTCGGATTGCCTTTGGTCGGAAATGAGATTGAACATGGCAGAATTACCGAAGGTAGTGAGAGAGGAACTTTTGGAAGCATTCAAACTTGGCTACACGGCCGATATGATGGTGGGAATCGCAATTTTGATGAAAGAAACTCCAGTAGGAGGCAACTTGAAGGAACATTACGAAAGACAGCAATGGGCGGATTCGATTCTTTCCGTTGCAGACGAAATCGCAGAATTGTTTGATTGCGAATGCATCACAACCGATATGAGCGGAAAGTGCGTGGACTGTTTGAGAACACCGGAAGAGAGATGATTTAACATGAACAAAGGCGAACTTATTGATTATTCAATGAAATGTTTTAGAAAAGGATTTTTGAAGGCAGATGTGGAAACGAGACTGAGATTGCAAAGGCAATTCAGCCTCGAATTTTTGATTGGTTTTGGCGAGGGTAAGGTCCTATCCTGTGGACTGCAACGGCCGCCGTTAACTGACGAGTTGAAGAAGATTGAATCTACCTTGAGCTTAGCTAAGCTACGCTTGGACAAAGGTGATTGACATGACTTACACGAAGGAAGACATCGGAAAAGAAATTGAAGAGTTGGTTGATGAAAGTGGAACGACGATGAATGCGAAAATCGTTCACGTCTTTTGTCAGGTGTGCGGTGAGGAATTCATCGGAACGCGCCGACAAGCTGGGGGGTTCCTTGGTGGCCACGAGTGCTACCACCAATGGGAATTCGCAATGATGCACGTCCAGGCGGACGCGTGATGATTTTACATGGCACACAACAAAAAAGTGAAACAAGAGTTGGTGAAATACCTTGGAAGGCACGGCGAAAAGAACACGCGGCAAATTCACAGGTATCTTCACAAGCGCTTGAGAAATTGCCCCTCTACGACTGAAATTGGCACTCTGCTAAGGAACAAAAAGTTCTACAAGGCCGGGTACACTAACGAAGTGAAAAATGGCAAAAGAGTTCGAGTGCAGATTTGGGGCCTGAAAAAAGATTGAACATGAACGAAGCAAAAATCAACAGATTGGTGCAGAAGATTCGAAAACAACGAGAAAAGATTTGCGACATGAGGCGTGAGGGAGAAGACTCAGAGTTGATACACGAAGAGTTGATGTTTCTCAAGGAATTGACGGACAAATCAAGGGAAAAGTCGGGCTTGGAGCCAGTCGATCACCAGTTTATGTCAACTTTGCTGACCCTGGAGGAAGCAAGCGAAAACATGGAGTGGAAAGCATACCTGGGGTCCACGGCCTTTCCTGCCTTCAAGGCAGAACGGAAAGAGGGCGACGGAGATTTTGAGGTCGTCCCCGACGAACAAAGGGCTCGTAAAAACATGGATGAGATGTTGAAATTGAAAAGGAAAGCTGAAAGTAGCAGAACTGACAAGATCACACAACACGCTCTCCGTGGTGACTACCTTTGAGCTACAAGAACAAGATTCCGTTGAACGTGCAAGTTGGAGACAAAGTGAAGACCAAGGATTTGTTGAAAAACAAATTGACCAACAAATCTGTCTTGATGGATGAGGTCAAGACTTGGCAAGTTGAGGAGGTTAAGACCTCTTTCATCACCGTCCCCAACGGTCGGAAAGCTCCTGTGAGCAAGCGTAAAACCATCGTTGTTTTAATCGCCAAACGAAACAAAAAATCCGTAAGGAGTAGAGTTTGGTGGCTTGATTGAGATTTTACATGAGCATTACAAAGAATGAACAGACGCCACGAAGCGTCGGCATACTTGCGTTAGGAGATACGATGATGTTTTTTGCAGCGGTTTGGTTCGGATTTTGGATTGGAACCAGCCTTCGTCATGGAGAATTCGATGATTGGTGGATCTACTGGTCACTCGGCAGCTATGTGTTTGGATACACGATGAACCATCTTGGAAACATCATGGAAAAGTTGGAAAACGCTGGATTTTGAGATTGAACATGCCAAGAAAAAAGCGGTCTATCCAAAGAGGATCTACGCTCCGAAACATCGTGACGGGGCGATTCTTCAAGATTGTAAAGGTTGAATGGAAGAATGTGGTAGGGGTGGAAAAGAAGATTTTCACGCTACAGCATCAGGAAACAGGTGAAGGTTTTACTCGAACTGCTGATTACGTGATGTACCAGTTTGAGCACGTTTTAGCATGATTGAACATGAACGACGACGACATGGAAACGGTTGTAGGAGAAAAGGAAATTGTGCTGGAGGACGGTGAAGTAATCACCGTTCCAGTAAACAAGTGGGGTTTGGTGCCAGAGAGCATTCACAATGCCGCCAAGAAAGAACTTCAGGATTTGCTTGCGGAATTGAGGAAGCTTGAACAGGCGCAGGGCATACTGAGGGCGAGGGCAAAGCTTCTGAAAAAGAAACTCAAGAAAGATTGAACATGTGGCGAAAGCGAAAGCACGTTTCGATGATTGTTGAAGATGAACCGGTTGCAGAACCGGTTGAAACGGCTGTGGTGGAAACCGATGTTGGAGAGTTGATTGAAGAAATGGCCGAACAAACAAAAAAGGTAGAGGCCAAACAAAACGAACTGAACAAAGCGACGAGCAAAGTCGTGAAAGAACAGGTCAAAAAGACGATGATTGCAGCGGCCAAAAAACAAACTCGAGTGATCAAGACGAGACTTGAGCGGACGGCGGCCATGCACGTCAACGACCGGTTGGACACGATGGAATCTTTGTTGCGAGCGGTCTTTATCGGAACGCTTTACACGGTTTACATCAATTCGGGACCAGGTATCGGTAAAACCCATGCCGTCATGGAAATTGTGAAAGAGCTTGGATTGAAGGAAGATGTGGACTACATACACATCAAAGGGAGCGTTTCAGCTTACGGGCTGTACAAACTTGTGGTTCATTGGGACCAAATAGCAAGGCAGAGGAAAGAGGATGCGAAGAAGAAGGACGGAAAGACCGAGCAGGGGGGCAAGGGCAAAACAGCCAAGCCTTTCACTCCGACGATTGTCCTTGATGACGTGTCCGGAAAGGGAGAGCAGTTCGAACAAATCATGAAGGGACTTGGAGACTCGTACCCGGTCAGGACAATCACTTGGATGACCGACAAGGCGAGCATGGACCCGGAAGAAGTGAAAAAAGGCAAACTGCCGCACAAGGTCGATTACACCGGTGGTGTGATTATCCTATCCAACGACCCTATCAACAAAATTGACAAACCTCTGATGGACAGGTCAATGTTCCTTCACATCGAAGTTACGGATGAAGAAATGGTAGAACGAATGAGAACTATCGCATCAGGCCCGAAGTTCCAACCCGACATGGACCCGAAATTGAAAATGAAGGTTTTGGATTGGATTTGTTCGGACGATTACGAGGGCTCGGAGCGTAGCATGAGGACATTGGTGAAAGCCTGTCAACTTGCTCAAGCCGATCCCAAGAATTGGCGAAGACTCGTTCAAATAATTTGAGATTTTACATGTGTCGGAAAGACGAAGAATTTGAGGACATGTGCGAAATATTCATAGAGCAACAAGGGTTTTCATCAAAAGAATCCCTTTTGAACCAATTGTGGGAAATGTTGACGGATGAGGACATAAAGGAGTTGGCAAAACTCGAAAGGGAAGAATCGCCAATCTCATGGCATGGGGAAACTGATGAAACGGTTGCCCACGCCAGATTGCACACCTATGACAAAGAAACGCTCTGTGAGAGCATTGTGCAGCATTGGCGCACAGGTAAATTGGATTGAACATGGCAAGGATTACGATTGTGATCGAAAATGATAAAATTGTGGGTAATGATGTATTCAAATACACCGAGGAGGGTAGTGATGAAATGAAAACCATGGCTCTCGCTGAATACACCAAAATGACGATTGTAGCGAGTGAAGTTGAGAAAATTGACTTGGGTAAAATCAAGGATATGGTCATCACAACTGAATGATTGAACATGCCAGTCGAATCAAACACATTGTTTGGAGATGATGGAATAGGAGATGCGTTGAACTGGGTTGGAAACCAGTTTTTCATTGACGGTTGGACTGCCAACCCAAATGATACGACCCTCGAGAACTTTGACATTACGAAAGTCCTCATGGATTTCGGGTCAAAATGGGAAGAACTGCAAAACTGCGACACGTTGGATGAAGCGAAAAACAAGATGACTCAAGACATTGTGAGCAGTATTTTGGAGCATTTCGAGATAGACGATGCAGAGAAATTGGAGTCGTTTTTAGTTATGATTGACTCTGAGGGAAACATTGAGGAATCGTTGCGGAACCTCAGTCAATTTGTCAGCTTCGAGATGGTTGAAGGACACGAGGTTGAAACGACGCACGTGGAAGCTTTGGCTGAAAATGCTTTGAGCACGGCCGAGAAAAATACCGAGGCAGAGGAAGAACCCGAGGAAGAAGAACCCGAGGAAGAAGAACCCGAGGAGGAAGAACCCGAGGAAGAAGAACCCGAGGAGGAAGAACCCGAGGAGGAAGAACCCGAGGAGGAAGAACCCGAGGAGGAAGAGCACGTTCATGGTCCACATTGCGAGCATGAATCGGAAACCTTTGCGATTGATGAGGGGTTGAAGGCCCAACTCAAAGAGCGTCGGGAGCAAATGATCGCATCGTATCAAGAAGAGCAAATCGAGAAAGAGCCAACTCAGGGCGTACCTTGGGGCTTCATTGCGGAGTTTTGGAACGAAGACTTGGATTTGTTGAAAATTGTAAAAGAGGAAATGGTGGCCCAAATTTTGCTTGAAAGGCTTGAGTCTTTGCATGAGCAGGAAATGTTGACCACCAAAAGACAGTTCGTTGATGCTCTGTTTTTGTTGTTGAGTGGATATCCACCGGCAGTTGCGAGCATCATTGAGCTGTTTGAGAGACTTGAATGAAGATTTTACATGTCGAACAAAAAAGCGAACAAGGAAAGGTATGAGGATTACGCCCGCGAAGTTGTGGATGTTGGCGAGGAACTACACATCAGGGAGATTTGGGACAGGGTGTATGACTACAATCCCTACCGGGATTCTCCCAACCCGAACCGTACATTTCAGCATAACGACATGCCTGACACGAGGGGACTTGGGACTGTGCTTCGCGATAGCAAACACTTTGTTCTTGTCAAGAGCTCCGTATGGCTGCGGGTGAGTTGAAGATTTAACATGACGAATGAGACAGACGAAGAGCTGTATTTGAGATTGAAGAGGTGGGGAAAGATGTCGATGCGAGATATACAAAAGGAAATTTTGTTTCCTAAATACGGGAGGCCCGTTAAGCGCGACTGGCCGTACGACGGCCGAGGTAAGAAATTGACTCGGGTTGCTGAGAGTGCATGTCCGAGATGCGGGGACCATGTGAGGACACCATGTAGGTTGGCCCAATACCTTGAAACATGCGTTGGTTGCGGGGAGCGCATTGGCGATACTCCCGCAGGAATTTGAAGATTGAACATGACGATTGTGAAATTCAAACCTTTGAATGGAAGGAAAAGAAGGGCCAAACTGCGTACTCAGAAATTTGAAGAGGATCGCCAAATGTTTGTTGATGCCTGGGGAATTGACAAAACCACGGAGGAAATACTCAAAGAACTCGGCCGGGCCAAAACCGCTCAAAATATAAAATGGTTGACGGGAAGGGCAAAGCAATTGCGGCGCCTGGGCTACGATGTTCCCAACAGGGTTGTGGGTGGGCTTACCCCGACACAAAGGAGAAACACAGGGTTTGCGGGATTCTGGAACAGCGTTTTCTCAAAGAAAAGGGCTTCCTGCGCTGCAGTAAGCGGTGGTTTTTTGGATTTTGATTTGTTGAAGAAAATAACCACGGAAGGGCTCTCAACCGAAGAGTTGCTTGTTGAGTTCGAAATGAGCAGGACGACGCTACTCAAGCGGCTTTCTGCACTTGAGCATCAGGGGTATGTGGACCGCCACGTAAAAAAGTACGATGGGCGGGGCAGGGGACTTCTGTGGAAATTGAGTGATTGAACATGAGGAAACCCATTTATGGCGTTGAATCAATTGATTGGAAAATGTGCCAAACAAATGCACAGGCTTGCGTTTGGTGCGGACAAAAGATGGACAAGGGTTACATCGAATTGAAACTGAACGGAATCCAAGGAGCGAAAACCAAAGTGAACCTGTGGGTTCACGCAGGATGCATGCAGGATTTGGGCGAGGCGCTTCAAAAGCCTCTTCCGCAACTGTTCTGTGGGAGAATCCGAAAATGGCGACCCGACGGCAAGCGAAGATGCCTGGTTTGCGACAGGGTGATTGCAAAAAACAAGCAGGCTGTTGCGTGGATGTTTGACAACTCGAAGGACGACATCAAAACCGTCAAGAGCGTTGTATTCCACGAAAAATGCAGGCAGAAACTTGCAGACGGTTTGATTGACCCGAATTTATGATTTTACATGAAGACGATTGAATTACCAGTTATCAAGAAAGAACCGGTGAGAAGATTTGTGACATTACAGAATGGAGATGTCAAACCACGTGTACCAAACAGGAGTGATCTTGTACGGATTCACGGCAACAACAAGACTGAACCGAACGTGACCGATACAACCAAGGGTTGTGCTGGTGGCTGTCACGGCTGCTATGCGGCGAGGTCAATGGGTGTTCTGCAGGGCGGTATAGAGTTTACAAAGCCCGTTACGCAGGTTGTTGTTCCGGAAGTCATACAACACGATATCTCGGTCATGGTGAGAGGAAACGAAAACCTTGATTGGGTAAGGAATGGGACTTTGGGCGACCCCAGCTACGACTGGGATGCCGCAGTCCGAATGGCCGACGCTTCAGGGCGCATGGCCGTCAAGAACGTGATCATCACGAAGTTTTGGGAACTACCAACTGAGGAAGAACTGCAATCGCTTGCGTTGAGTGGAGCGATTCTGCATTTCAGTTTGATTCCAGGCTACGAGTGGGCTCCACACATCATGGTGGGGCGGCGCAAAGACTTGAACAGAGTTCAAGGCATTCTGTCATTGTTATTGAGATACGACAAGATGACAAGGCCAAGAGGAGAGAAGTATTCGACCAATGTTTGTGTTCGGATATGTTCAGCGAAGTTCGACACGGAGCACCCGGTAGGGTTCCTGTTGAATGAAACGCAGGACTTTTTCTTCGAATTTGCGAAGACGAACAGCCTTCGCGTATTGGAAACGCCTTGGAAATTTGAAGGAAACGACCCCAGGAATCCCTACCTCTCGCATGAGGACATGGAGCCTGTGATTTCTTACACAACGGGCAGGCCCGGCCGCAAAAAGAGCGCTGGGATGTTGTTGTCGAAGGAAGGGTTTGACAAGTACAAAGATTGGGACGATCACGTTATTGCATGTGACACGCGTTGCGACGTGTGTCCAAATCAATGCGGGACAGTCGAAAAGAAGCCGGTGCATATCATCGGCGGTTGAGATTTTACATGTACAAACTTCGATTGAAGGAAGAGAGAAAGATTGCTCCATGGGAGCAGAATTTTACGCTTTACACGGACAGGTGGACTGCTGGATTTGGATGCCACGGGCAAAACGAACAACAATGCTTTGCACCGATTTGGGAATGCAAAGATCCCACGGGGGAATGTAAAGGAAACGCCCGGTGGGCGGCTACATTCCCTGCAGGATATCTGATTGACTCCGGGAAGATAATTGGACAAGATGCAGAGGGCAATCCGAAATTCGGGACAAAGTTCGTTTACGATGAAAACTTTGGTCCGATGGTGAATGGGCAATACATCACAGAATGCCCTCGTTGCAGGGGGAAGTGAGGTTGAAACGAGTTCTTGCTCAGTGCAACAACTGTGGAAAGACCCAGGAGCGGTCAAAAGGACGCTCTGGCCTCGCTTGTACGCGAAATGGTTGCTACTGCGGAACGATGCGTGTCGTGGAGTGGTTGGAATGAAGTGCGACTGTTGCGAGGAAGAAATGGACTTTATCGCTTACAGCACGTGGCACGGCTGCTATTGCAGCGGGTATTGCTGCGACATGGGATTTGAACAGGCTACAGGCGGATCTTCGCCAAGTAGCCACTCATGAAGATTTAACATGAAGAAGAACAAGGACTTCGATGAACCGGACTGGGCGGCAATAGCGGACGAAATGTCAAGAAAGATAGGGCACGGATGCGATTCTGGTGATGCAGTTATTGATTATTTGATTGATCGTGAACTGGTCAATGCAGAAGTGCTGTACACGAAGCGATGGTTGGAGAATCCTGGAGATGATGTCCCTGATGGAGAGGACCCTTCGGGGTTCACCGAAGCTGGACGAGAACTGTTTGAGTTCGTTTACGGGCTCATTGTAGATTGATTGAGATTGAACATGAGCAACGAATATTACGACGTGGAGGGCGGGCAGATTGCCCCAATCCCGAAGGAATTGTTTGAATTGTGTGAAAAAGAATGCATCAGCGAGGTCATCATCTCTTGGAGTGGTGGCAACGACGAAGGATACGTGGAAGTCACCGCCTGGAAGGTGGGTGAAGAAAAAGGAAGCTGGTATATGGCAGAACAAGAACGGAACGATGTTGAAAAAGCAGCCATCCGGGTGATTGAAAACAAATTTGAAGTTTGGGCGGATGAACACAGCTACTCAGGTGCTGGAGAAGGTTCCCCTTACGGGCACGACTTGACCATTGACATCCTCAACAAAAAAATGAGTGCTGAACAATGGTGGATGGAACGAGTCGATGATTGTCATTTCGTAAAGCGAGAAATCGAAATCCGAGGCGAAGGAGAGGATAAACAATGACTCCATGGAAGCACTCAGAATCATCTGTACAGAAATGGGGCGGTGAGCCCGAGGACTACATCGAGATTCACCAATGGCTTGACGAGACCAAGCAATACACCGGGGATTGGCGTCATCGTGCGATGCGTCATCATTCTGCAGGTGTTGAGTGGGGTATCAAGAAATTTGGGCATGCGATTGTCAGTAGCAACGGGCGGAAAGTTCCCGTGAAGATGATACTTGAGAGGCACATCACGGAGGATTGTGGGTTTGTTCCTACGCCTCAAGATTGGTTGAATACGATGACGGTTCAGCCATGGATGTTGAAGGTGCAGAAGAAATCCATCGAGATGAAACTCGTGGTAGAATGAGATTTAACATGGCAAAAAATCGCTACGATTTTATGAAAAGTGGAGAAGTGCCGCCATTCCCGAAGAAATTCGTGGAAAGGGCGGAAAAAATAGGGCAAGTGAAGGTAATCAGCATTTCTTTCTCGGGCGGAAGTGATGAAGGGTACATTTCCGCACATGCTACGCCCTACTACATCAAGGGCATGACTGAGGAAGCAAAGGTGATGAGACTTGAATCTTTGAGGGCTTTGGACAAAGATGTTGAGGAATGGGCGTATGAGAAAATGAGCTTTAGCGGTGCAGGGCCTCCTGATTACGGGGGTAGCATCGACTACAACTTGGAAAAAGGAACGGTGGAAATCGAGCGTTGGACCATGGTTTGTTCAACAGAAGACGACCGCACTATCGACCTTGAGGTGGACGAATAAGATTGAACATGGGACTTCGAGACCTTGAGATGAAGGAATTGAATTGTTTGGAGGTAAGCCGTGGTGTAGCTTGGACTGCATTGGTGCATGACAAGAAGGAAGATGTTCTGTTCAATGCGGAGAATCATGGCCGTGGCGGTGGTAATCTGTACCGAGTGGACGGAATGAAGGTAAAAGAATCAAATCGCTACATCAGCGGTTTGGAGAATGAAGCCAGGGAAGTGCTTGGTGAGAAATTTGAAGCCCTTGACAGCGTGATGGCATACCTGGAACCAGGTCTTGACATCAATGTAGTGATCCAGCAACTGTTGTTGGAGAAAAATTGAGATTAAACATGGGATTACATGGAAAGTTTGGAAGCGGAAACAGCGATTCAAACCCAACACTCAAACCCAACGACCTGGTAATGACGCCTCGGCACATTGCCAAACAAATGATTGATTTTTACGATCTATCTGAGGTAAACACGATTCTTGACCCTTGCCGTGGTGGCGGTTCATTTTACGAACAATACCCCTGCAAGAAAAAGGACTGGTGCGAAATCAGCGAAGGTCGTGATTTTTTCACTTGGTCAAAGAAGGTTGACTGGATTATCACGAATCCGCCGTACAGCATTTTTCCCGAATTTTTGGAAAAGTGCTTTGAGGTTGCGGACAACGTGGCATTGTTGATACCGATGGCAAAGCTGGTGTCCAGCTTGCAACGCATCAACATGGTTATGGAGTTTGGTGGAATCGTTTCGATGCGAATTATCGGCGCAAGCAGATGTGGGTTTCCTTTTGGGTTCCCGGCTGCAGCGATAGAGATGAGGCGTGATTTCAGAGGGCCCACGCAGATAGAGATGTGGCCTGAAAATTGATTGAACATGGTTGAAAAAAATCGAGAACAAGTGGTAGAAGAGTTGGTTGAGATTGCTAAGATCGTAAGCCAAGGTGCCGAAGACTGGCAGTTTATTGAGAACATAATCAAAATTGGAGCATACCTACGCAAACTTGATGGCGATGACTCCGGAGAGGATGAAAAGTGTCGCACGACAGGTTGCGGTTGCGGAAAATGAGATTTTACATGACCTTCAAGTATGAAGATGCAAGAAAGGAATTGAAAGGAAGATTGGCAAAAACCACAGCCAAAAGAGATGCAAAGCACGAAAACGGGCCATTGATGGTTCCTCGGATTTGGGCATCCCAGGTGATGGACAGAGTAGGATTAGCTGCTGATGGACAATGGTGGAGTCAGGAAAACGGAGGAACGAAGGCAGTCCGCCTGATGAATGCGGAGGCCGGGCTTCACTTGCTCAGCCCCGCAGAGGGTAAGTTGCAGGTGGATATGGTGAGGTTCCCGGAAAGGGAGTTTATTGAGCTGCTTGCGACGCTACAGGAACTTGCACGAAAGGTTCGATTTGGGAACTGGCGGCTGTCGGTAAAGGAGTACGATGCACTTTGTTTGGAGTTGATGAACGATTTCTGCGAAGCATTCGGGCTGAAAACCTTCGAATGGGCCACCGATTTGGCACAGGTGAGCAGGTGGGGAGAAGGAAACAAACCCCACTATCACACAAATCGAATGGAACTCATTGGGCATCATGGTTACCCTGGCTTTGATGAGAAAAAATTACTGAAAGAAATGCTCAAACCAAATGGGGGGAGCGATTGAGATTTTACATGGGACGAGAAATCGTAAATGTGATTGTGAGTAAGGAAAAGACCGAATGGTGGATTGTGAGCACGACCTGTGAATACGGTAGCCGTGTCTCGAAGCCTTTCAAGAGTTTGGACGAACTTTTCGGGGCGCTTGAACAAGGCGGTTTGAACAAGTCAATTATTGCGAAGCTGAAAGTTCAGCACTACATTCCCACGATGGAGGTAAATGCCACTAAGGGGTTTGTGTTTTCTTATGCGAGAGCTGTGGATGAGGCTTTGCACCGGGCAGGGGCGAGTTGCCCCGATGGTAGTGTAAGTCTCCACGAAGATTACGACACCGTTTTTCTTGATGATGACTGAT
>CEUH01021915.1_pt1 | contig 23753 bp, 23 predicted proteins | sample 356461 | NCBI WGS metagenome assembly CEUH01 (sample SAMEA2623275, study PRJEB7988) | marine metagenome | isolation source: saline water (ENVO:00002010), including
ATTGCAAAATTAATGACTAGTATGTCTCCAGGAATGTACACAACCCAAGACTTTTTTAAGTAGAAATTACTTTAAATTTATCTACTTTGCCTATAGAATACAACAACTTTTTAACACGAAAATCCTAGTTATTTAAAGTTGGGGTGCTCTATACAGAGTCAGCTTTATAAGGATTGGAGAATAACCCCAAGGAGAATAAAATTGAGTATAGTTTCTGTTAAAGACCTGTTACATGCAGGCGTTCATTTCGGTCATCAACAAAGATTCTGGAATCCTAAAATGGAGAAGTTTATTTTTGATACCAGAAAAAAAATAAGCATAATAAATTTAGACATGACTCAGGAGCATCTTAGTGCTGCTGCATCAAAAGTTGAAGATATATGCTCAAAAGGTAATAAAGTTCTATTTGTTGGTACAAAAAGATCAGCTAGCAAAACAATTAAAAAAGAAGCATCAGCAATTGGTCTTCCATATGTTAATAAAAGATGGCTGGGCGGAACACTCACTAATTGGAAAACAATAAGAGGCTCAATTAGAAGACTTCAAGATATTGAAGAAATGATATCTTCTGGAAGAATTGAAAAACTTATTAAAAAAGAAGCAGTAGAAATTCAAAAGGAATACACAAAGCTTGAAGCAAGTGTTGGTGGCATTAAAGATATGAAAGGCCTACCCGATGCAATATTTGTTATTGATGTTAAATATGAAAAAATTGCAGTCTTAGAAGCAAAAAAAATGGGGATACCTGTAATTGCACTTGTAGATACTAATTCTGATCCAGACGGAATTGATATGGTCATTCCTGGAAATGATGATGCAATAAGATCAATAAGACTTATAACAAAAATAATTGCTGACTCTTGTGCTAGAGGCTTAGAGTCTTCAAAAGGCTATATCCCTAAATCAGACTCTGAAACTCCAGTCATTCAAACGATTAAAAAGGAAGAGCCAGTTGAAGAAGAAGTTGATAAGAATGAAGAATTTACAGAAGAACCATCCAATGATGAATTAAAGCAAGAAACATCTGAAGATGAAAATCAATCCGAAGCACCTGAATCAATTGAAGAAAAAGCTTCAGATGAAGAACAAGTTGATAATGATTTAAAAGAGGAAGAAAAATAAAAATGGAAATTAAGGCATCTCAAGTAAAAGAATTAAGAGATATGACAGGTGTTGCAATGATGGAATGCAAAAAAGCACTTGTTGAATGCAGTGGAGATATTGAAAAGGCTCTTGATTTGCTCAGATCAAATAGCGCGTTAAAAGCAGAAAAGAAAGCGGCCAGAGTTGCAGCTGATGGCGTGCTTAGAGTCCATGTTGATGATGACTACTCAACATTAATTGAAATTAATTCAGAAACAGATTTTGCAGCAAAGGATGAAAATTTCATTAAGTTTGCTAATGATGTGCAGAAATTTATTTCAGAAAATAAGATAACCGATATTGCTGATATACACTCATCTGAAGTTGAAGATAAAAGAAAAGCTCTTGTTCAAACAATTGGAGAGAACATTCAACTAAGAAGACTGGAGACAATTGAATATACGTCTGAAATGAATACTGGTTCTTATGTCCACTCAGACTCAAAGCTTGGTTCTATTGTAGTCATTTCTGGTGGCGATGAAACTTTAGCAAAAGATATTGCAATGCATGTTGCTGCATTCAATCCCTTATGTTTATCAGAAGCTGATATCGATTCACAAATTCTTGAAAGAGAAAAGGCAATTTATATGGTTCAAGCTGAAGAGTCAGGAAAGCCTCAAGAGATTATGGAAAAAATGATAGAAGGTAAACTGAAAAGATTTCTTTCTGAGGTCTCTTTATTGTCACAAAATTTTGTTAAAGATCCTGAGATCACAATTCAAAATCTTTTAGATTCAAATAATGCAAAAATCGAATCCTATTCAAGATTAAAAGTTGGTGAAGGCATTGAAGTTGAAACTAAAAACTTTGCTGATGAGGTTGCTGAACAGTTAAAATAAATTTATGTCAAATCTAAAACACCAGCGTATTCTCGTAAAATTTAGCGGAGAGTCTGTTGCTGGTGATGATGAACATGGTATAGATCCTAAAATTCTTGATCAAATGGCATCTTCAGTTGCATCATGCAAAGAATTAGGAGCGCAAATAGGAATTGTTATAGGTGGCGGTAACCTTTTTAGAGGCGAGAAATTAAATAAAGCAGGAATGGATAGAGTTGCAGGCGACCACATGGGCATGTTGGCTACTGTAATGAATGGAATTGCATTTAGAGATGCTTTGGAAAGAGCTGGTATAAAGACTAGGGTAATGTCTGCTATCTCAATGTCAGGAATAGTCGAACATTACGATAGAAGGCTTGCAATTCAGCTATTAGATGATGGATATGTTGTAATTTTTACAGCAGGCACCGGTAACCCATTTTTTACAACTGACACTGCCGGATGTCTAAGAGCTATAGAAACTCAATCAGATTTAATGTTAAAAGCTACACGAGTTGATGGTGTTTATGATTCAGATCCTGAGATTAATGAAAATGCAGAACTTTTCCCAGATCTATCTTTTAATGATGCAATTACAAAAAATTTAAAAGTAATGGATGCTACAGCACTAACTTTAGCTAGAGATCATAATCTTCCTATAACAGTTTTTAATGTAAATACTCAAAATGCATTAAAAGATATAATTTGCGGTGAAAAAATAGGTACGTTAATATCATAAAATGAACGAAATATTAAATAATGTAACCTCAAGAATGGATAAATCTATTGCATCTTTAGGTCAGGCATTTAATAAGATTAGAACTGGAAGGGCAAATCCTGCTATTTTAGATGATATCAAAGTTGACTATTATGGCAATCTCACAGTCTTAAATCAGACTGCAAGTATAAGTGTTGAAGATGGGAGATCTTTAGTAATTTCACCTTGGGATAAAAGCCTCATACCTGAAATAGAAAAAGCAATATCTAATTCAAATTTGGGATTAAATCCAAGCACGTCATCTGATTTAATTAGAATTTCAATGCCTGCATTAACTGAAGAAACCAGACAGGATTACATTAAACAGGCGAGAGCTGAGGCTGAGAACTCCAGAGTATCTATAAGAAATATTCGAAGAGATGCTAATCAAGCAAGTAAAGAGCTTCAGTCCTCAGGAGAAATATCAGAAGATGATTTAAGAAGAATAGAAGATTTAATACAAAAAGAAACCGATAAATATATCGGGTTTGTTGATTCAGAATTAAAAGCAAAAGAATCTGATCTTTTAGAAATTTAACGTAAGCCTCATGGCTAACTCATCAAAAGATAAGCAGAAAAACATCGCCAAACATATTGCTATTATTATGGATGGTAATGGTAGATGGGCTATCTCAAACTCACTAAATATTAGCAAAGGACACAGCAAAGGTGTTGAAATTGTTAGAGATATAGTAGAAGAATCAGTTAAACAAAATATATCATCATTAACCTTATATGCCTTTAGTTCAGAAAATTGGTCAAGACCAAAGTCTGAAATAGATGCAATAAAGAAACTTGTGGTAAAGGCTATTAATGAACAAGTGCCAGATTTAAAAAAACAAAAAGTCAAACTTAATTTTTTTGGTGAAATTGAAGATTTTGGTTCAAAAATTTTATCAAAGATTGATCAAGCAGAAGCTGCAACTAGCGAATATGAACCAGTACTAAATTTAAATGTTGCTCTTGGGTATGGAGGTAGACAAGACATAGTTAACTTGACCAAAAAAATTTCATCAAAAGTGAAAAACGGTCTAATAACATTAGAACAAATAAATGAGAAAATGATTTCTGAGTTTTCATCCTCTCCTGTTGAAGATATAGATCTATTAATAAGAACGGGAGGAGATAGAAGAATAAGTAATTTTTTACTATATCAAATAGCCTATACTGAAATATCATTTGTAAATAAATACTGGCCAGATTTTACGAAAGAAGATTTTGTAGAATGCATAGATAACTTTAAGACAGTGAGAAGAAGATTTGGTAAAAGAATATAATTCAAATTTATTAAGACGAACTATTACTGGGTTGATAATTGTCTTGCCTTTAATCTTAATAGTAATTGCAGAAAACTATTGGATTTTTTTATCCGTAATTTCAATTTTTTCAATAGCAGGATTTTATGAGTGGATTAAAAATAGTTTTAGACGACCAATTTTATGGGGTTTTAACTTAATTTTTATATACTTTTGGTTTTCAATTTGTCTCTTGGTTGGACTTTTGTCCGCACCTTCTTTTGCTTATAAAGAATTCTATGATTTACATGAACAAAGTGCAGTCTCTGTTTACCACATTATTCTTGTAATAATAGTCAACACAGCTCTTTTTGATATTTTTGCCTATTTTTTTGGATCGAACTTTGGAAAACTTCATATTTCTCCAAATATAAGTCCAAATAAAACTTTAGAGGGTCTAATAGGTGGATTGATTGGGAATATACTTTTTGGCTTTTTGATAAGTTATTTACTTAATATTAGTTATTGGTCTGTTTTAATATGTTTTATTGGTGGAATATTAGCTTTTTATGGAGATCTTTTTATAAGTTTTCTTAAGAGAGATAAATCAATAAAAGACACTGGTAATATTCTTCCTGGGCATGGTGGGGTCTTGGACAGAATAGACTCTCATTTATTAGCAACACCTATAATTCTTCTATTTTTTATCTTGATTGTTATATTATGAAAAATATTATTGTATTGGGTGCTACGGGTAGCATTGGGGATAGCGTACTTAGCGTAATTAAACAAAATAAAAATAAATTAAATCTTTTTGGAATAACGTTCAGCTCAAATATAGTTAAAGCAGAAGATATTATTAATGAGTTTAAATTAAAAAATGTTTATACAGAATCCGATCAAAGTTACGAATCTCTAAAGCATACATTTGAAAATAATCATAAATTAAATATTCTAAGAGATAAGTCTGAATTAGAGGAATTGCTTAATAAAGATAATGTAGACATCATAGTATCGGCCATCTCAGGTTTTGCTGGTCTTGAAAGTACACTAATGGCAGCAAAAACTGGAAAAACAATTTTGCTAGCGAACAAAGAAAGCATTGTAGTTGCAGGAGACGTAGTCCTTCCTTTAGCTAAAGAACATAGCACTGAGATAATACCTATTGATAGCGAACATAATGCTATTTTTCAATGTTTGAACTCTGATAAAAATATTGATGATGTATCAAAAATTATAATTACTGCTTCTGGAGGACCTTTCTTAAATAAAAAGATTTCTCATCTCTCAAAGGTTACAAAAAAGGAGGCGCTAAGTCATCCAAACTGGGAAATGGGTGCAAAAATATCAATTGATTCTGCCTCGCTTGTTAACAAGTGTCTTGAATTAATTGAAGCAAAATACTTATTCAATCTAAATGAAGAATTTTTTGATCTAGTCGTTCACCCACAAAGCATAATACACTCTATAGTTACATACACCGATGGCTCAAGCATATGTCAGATGAGTAATCCAGATATGAGAGTTCCAATAGCACATGCTTTATCTCTTAATGACAAACGCTTAAGTCTAAATTTTTCTGAAATAGATTTTTCGTCACTCAAACTAACATTTGAAGGCATTCCTGAAGATAGATCAGAATTGGTTAATATTGCCAGAGATATATGCAATTTAGGAGGCTCATCAGGAACAGTTTTTAATGCTGCTAATGAAATTGCCGTGAAGAGCTTTCTAGAAGATCAGATAACCTTCGATAAAATATATGAGGTAATTTATAGAACTTTTGATGCTATTCCGATGTCTAAAAGTATCGATATAGACACTATTTATGAAACCGACAATCAAACACGCATAGAGGCCAAGAAGGTGGTAAAATCCATCTCTTAAATTATGACAACAACAATTATATATATAGGATCATTTATTGCACTCCTTGGAGTCTTGGTTACCATACATGAATATGGCCACTTTATTTTTGCAAGAATATTTAAGGTTCATGTGCAAAGATTTTCTATTGGCATGGGACCAGTCATATATAAACGACTAGATAAATATGGAACAGAGTTTGCAATCTCTGCACTGCCACTCGGCGGCTATGTTTCCATGATTACTAATAAACTTATAGAACATGAACCTGAAGTAAAAGAACAACTAACTGAAGAACAGATTAAGAACACATTTGACTCCAAGCCTAAATGGCAAAGAGCTCTAATTATGTTTGCAGGTCCTCTAGCAAATTTCTTATTATCAATTTTTATTTTTTCTTTAATATTTTTAAATACACCAGACCCTCAAACAACTGCTGTTATTAAAAATCTTAATAGCTCAATAAATATTAACGCATCGAATGAATTTATATTACCTGGTGACCAAATAGTAGCTATTAATTCAACAACAATTTCAGACTCAAAGGACATCAACTTAGAGCTTTTATCCTATGCTGGTTATAGCGGAACTTTAAACTTTACACTAAAAAGACAAGATATTTCAGATTTTATTCAGGTTGGTGTATTAGTTAAAGATTTCTTATCATCTGCAGAATCTCAAGCTAATCCATTAAATGATTTGGGCATTGAAGTTGAATATAAAATGAAACCTGTTATTGGCTCAATTGTTAAGAATGGTCCTGCAGACAAATCAGCTTTAAAAGCAAATGATGTAATTGCTAAAATTGGGAATACTAAAATAAATTATGCAAGTGATATTAGAAAAGAGATTTCTTCTATGCCAAATCAAAATGTATTAATTGATGTATATAGAAATGGTAATTTGCTTCAACTTCCTATTAAGGTTGGTTCCTCTGAAGATATTGATGGCAATCAAGTTGGTATTATTGGAGTTTCCTTTGGCACTAGTCGATCTGTCTACCAGTCACTCTCTAAAGGAATATATGAAACATATAATCTAAGTGTTAAAACACTTCTGTTTATTGGAAAGATGATTACTGGAAACATGGGTACTGAAAATTTAAGTGGCCCAATTGGTATTGCTCAAATGGCAGGTAATACTGCTCAAGCAGGATTCCTTCCTTTTATGTATTTAATGGCTTTGTTAAGTATTAGTTTGGGAGTTTTAAATCTATTGCCTATACCAGTTTTAGATGGTGGCCAACTTACATTGCTTGGTATAGAGGCAGTTAGGGGTAAACCTTTTACTGAAAAAACTGAAAACTTTATATACACCGGCGGAGCATTAATGGTTGGAGCATTAATGATTTTTGCAATATTTAATGATATTTCTCGTTTTTTATAGGGAATTTAGTGAAGAATTTAAGAATCTTAGTAGTTAGTCTCTTTTTATCTTTTGAGTTATTAGCTTTTGAAGAGTTTTTAGTTGGAGATATCAGAATTATTGGCTTGCAGAGAGTTTCAACAGGAAGCATATATAATGTTATACCAATTAATGTTGGTGACAAGATTGATATTCGTAAAGCAAGTGATATCTCAAGATCTTTATTTAAGACCGAACAGTTTGATAATATTGAGATTGGTAAGGATGGAAATACACTAATTATAAATGTTGTTGAAAGGCCATCTATTGCTTTAATTGAAATCTCAGGCAATAAGGCTCTAAAAACTGAGCAACTTTTAGAAAGTCTTGATGGTGTTGGAATTAAAGAGGGAGAAGTTTATAAAAGATCAACACTTGATAAGGTAAAGTCAGAATTAATAAGGTCATATGCATCAAATGGAAGGTATGGTGCTGGTGTTAACATAAATGAAGTATCTCTTCCACGAAATAGAATCGAAATTGGAATAGAAGTCGATGAGGGAAGTAGCGCAAAGATAAAAAAAATTAACGTTATTGGTAATGAAATTTTTAGTAATGAAGAATTAATTGATAATTTCGAGTTATCAGAAGGTTCCTTTTTTTCATTTTTGAATAATAACAATTCATATTCGAGAGAAAAGTTAAAAGGTGACATTGAAACACTAGAATCATTTTATAGGGACAGAGGGTATATCAAGTTTTCAATTGAGTCATCTCAAGTTAGTCTTTCAAGAAATCAAAAAGATATATTTATTAACTTTAATATTTATGAAGGTGAAAAATATAAAATATCTGATGCTCAGGTAATTGGTGATACACCTTTTGACGAAAGTGCATATATTTTTATAACAGAACCTCTAATTGGCCAAACATATTCTCAAATTCAAATAACACAAATCGAAGAGTTTTTCCTGAATGCCCTCGGTAATAGAGGTTATGCATTCGCAGAAGTAACTGGAAGTCCTGAGATCGATGATGAATCTAAAGAAGTTAAAATTATCTTTAATATTAATCCTGGTAAAAGAACATACACAAGAAAAATTTTGTTTGCTGGCAATAAAGTAACTCAAGATCATGTTTTAAGAAGAGAAATGAGACAATTTGAAGGATCATGGACATCAGATCAAAACATAGAGTTTGGAAAGCTACGTTTAGAAAGATTAGGCTATTTTAAAGAAGTTGAAGTTGAAACAATACCAGTTCCTGCTACTGATGATCAGATAGATATCGTCTATACAGTTGAGGAAGAAGTAACTGGCTCAGTAGGTGGTAATATAGGGTATAGCGACTTTGGTCTTCAATTGGGCTTTCAATTACAAGAACAAAACTTTTTAGGTTCAGGAAATACAGTAGGTATTGGAATCTCAAAAACTATTTATTCAGAAAGTTACAATATAGGTTTTCAAAACCCATACTTCACAAAAGATGCGGTTAGTAGAGGCTATAATATTTATTATAGAAAGACTGATTATGGTGAATTTAATGTTGCAAATTATTTGAGTAATTCTCAAGGTTTTGGTGTTCAGTTTGGTTATCCAATTTCTGATATCCAAAGGCTGAATTTTGGAATTACTTATGATGAAACTAACATTGACATAGGTACTCAGCCTGCAAGAGAAATCTGGGATTTTGTTGATTCTGAGGGAGATACGTTTGCAACGATCAGCGCGCAAATGTCATGGCAGCAGGTAACATTAAATAGAGGAGTTTTCCCAACTGATGGTTCATCCACGGTAGTAAATCTTAGCTCAACAATTCCTGTTGGAGATATTGATTATGCTAGATTAAATATAATACATAAATATTATGAACCAATATGGCGTGATCTAGTTTTTGGTTTTAATATTGAAGGTGGCTATACAAAGGCTTTTGGAGATACCAATGAAACTCCATTTTTTCAAAATTTTTATGCCGGCGGTCCTAGATCATTAAGAGGTTTTGAATCAAACACGTTGGGCCCTAGAAGCACTAATCCACCATGCTTTGAATTTAATTATTCTGAGGGTGTATGTCCAAATTTAGTTGATATTGATGGTGATGACATACCCGATATACCACTTGCAAATCCTTACGCAAATTCTGAATATAGGAACAGAGTATCAATTGGTGGAAACATTAAAATTGAAGGAAGTATGCAATTAATATTTAAATTACCATTTATTGAAGACCAAAGGTCTATGCGATCAGCTTTCTTTTTTGATTTTGGAAATGTTTTTTCATCCAATTGTAAGGATTATCAATTTAATTGTTACGACGTTTCAATTGATGATATGAGATATTCATATGGAGTTGGTGTTACTTGGTTAACTGGATTTGGACCAATGAGTTTTGCAATTGCAAACCCTGTTAATGCTGGTCTATATGAGAGAACAAAGGAATTTCAATTCACTATAGGCAATGTATTCTAATTAATATAAAATACACCAACCATTTATGAGGTAAGTATGAAAAATTTAAAAAAAATAAATTTATTAGCAATTTCATTATTTTCACTTTCAGTCTTTGCGCTTGAAAATATTGCAGTAATTGACATGAGAACAGCAGTCTTATCAACTCAAGCAGCTGAAAATGCTCTCAAAGCTCTTGAAGAGGATTCAACTTATGCGGCTAACCTTGAAGAAGCTCAAACCCTACAAGCTGAAAGACAATCAATAGCAGAGAATTTTGAAAAAAATCGTGAAACTTTATCACAAGAGGAAATTGCAAAAATGCAAAAAGATATCCAAGATAAAGGTAAAGATTTAGAATTTATTGCTGGAAAATTACAGCAAGCTCAGGAGGAAACCATTCAACGTATTTTTGCAGAAAATAGCGCATCAATGCAAAAAATTATAAGTGAACTAATACAAGCAAAAGAAATACAAATTCTTTTTCAAAAAAGCGAAAGTATTTTATTTAGTGATGTAGCTATAGACTTAACTGATGACGTTACTTCAATGATGGATGTTGCAGCTTCAGAGGCAAATACTCAGCCTGAGTAGTGACTCAAATAAAAGAATATACTTTATTTGAAATAGCTGAATTAACAAATTCTAAGGTTGTTGGCGATGAAAAATTTATCGTCAACAACTTAGCGACACTTAAATCATCAAACACAAACTCAATCTCATTTTTTTCAAGCTCAAAGTATAAAAAAGATCTAAATAAATCAAAAGCAAATGCAATTATTGTGCATGATTCTTTTAAAATTAATGATAGCAAAAATTATTTGCTTTCGAATGATCCATATTTAGCTTATGCAATTATTTCTAATATTTTTAAGGATGAAAGGTTTGAGTTTGAAAATAACTTTATTCATCCATCTGCAGTTATCTCTAACGATTCCACTATCGGAGATAATGTTTCTATTGGTCCCAATGTAGTTATTGGACCAAATTGTACAATTGGCAGTGACACAATAATCAAATCAAACTGCTCATTGGTTAAAAATGTAGAAATTGGAAGTAATTGTATAATACATAATGGCACAGTGCTTGGGTCTGACGGCTTTGGATATGCACCTTCAAGTCATGGATATGTAAAGATCGAGCAGCTTGGAAAATTAATTATTGGTAAAAATGTTGAAATTGGAGCTTGTTGTTCTATTGATAGAGGGGCTCTAGATGATACCGAAATTCACGATGGTGTAAAATTAGATAATCAAATCCAGATTGCACATAACGTAGTTATAGGAAAAAATTCAGCCATTGCAGCATCCTGTGCTGTTGCAGGATCAACTATTATTGGTAAAAACTTCCAAATGGGTGGTTTGTCGGGTGTTCTTGGGCATTTAAATATATGTGACAATGTTACTGTTGGAGCACATACCCTAATTACAAAAGATATCAAAGAGCCTGGAAATTATGTTGGTATAATGCCCGCGCAAGAACAGAAGGATTGGGCAAAATCTTCTGTTTATATCAAAAAAAGAGGCAAATAATGTTGAAACACTTTGATGAAATAAAAAATTTTCTTCCTCACAGAGAACCATTTCTTTTTATTGAAGAAATTGTTGAAGTTGAATTGGGTAAAAGCATTCATTGTATTTTAAAAAATTCAGCTAATGATGATTTCTATAAGGGTCATTTTCCAGGTAATCCAGTTTTTCCTGGCGTATTATTAATTGAAGCACTTGCTCAGGCGTCTGGAATTTTGGGTTTCAAAACAATGGATAAGACACCGGAAGATGGCTCAATCTATGTATTTGCAGGTATAGACAAAGCTAGGTTTAGATCACGCGTCGGACCAAATGATAAAGTTCATTTATACAGCACTGTCGTCAACGAAAAAAAAGGTATATGGAAATTTGACACCAGAGCTGAAGTCGATAATAAAGTTGTATGCTCAGCTTCAATACTTTGCGCAGATAGGAAAGCTTAATGACTATAGATTCCTCATCAATTATAAGTAATAAAACAAAAATTCACCCAAGCGTAAATATTGGACCTTTTTGTATTATTGGTGATGATGTAGAAATAGAGGAGGGGACTAATGTTTTAAGTCATGTCATTATCAAGGGCCCAACCAAAATAGGTAAAAATAATACTATTTATCAATTTTCTTCTATTGGAGAAGATACCCCTGACAAAAAATTTAAGGGCGAAGATACCAAGTTAATTATTGGTGATGATAATATTTTCAGAGAAGGTGTTACTCTTCATCGAGGAACTATTCAAGACAAAGGAGTTACCAAAATTGGAAACGGTAATCTTTTGATGGCATACACACATATCGCTCATGATTGTTTGGTTGGAAATAACAATATCTTTGCCAATAATGCTGGTATTGCAGGCCATGTTTCTGTTGGTAATTATGTTGTTATAGGCGGATATTCAGCTGTACACCAATTTTGTAGTTTAGGGGATTATTCTTTTGCTGGTATGAATACATCCATAACTATGGATGTTCCAGCTTATACTAAGGTAGCCTCTAACCCAGCAAGAGTAATCGGTCTTAATTCAGTAGGAATGAGTAGAAATAATATTCCATCAGAATCCATAAGTCTTATTAAGAAAGCTTTTAAAATTATCTATAAAAAGGGATTAAAGCTTGAAGATTCCTTAAAAGAAATAGATATTCTTTTGGCTGAAACGAATGATAGCTATCTAGATATTTTTTCTCAGTCTATTAAAGCTTCATCTCGTGGCATTTTAAGGTAAGTGAGCTTGCAAAAGCCAATTATTAAAGTTGGGGTTGTTGCAGGCGAATACTCCGGTGACAGACTTGGAGCAAAAATAATTTCAGGACTTAAAAAAACTCATCATGTCGAATTATATGGAGTTGGTGGACCTAAAATAATTCAAGAAGGACTCAGTTCAATTTTTGATTTTAGTAAGTTGCATGTAATGGGCTTAATAGAACCTCTTATTAAATATAGGCAACTCAGACAACTACAAAAAAAATTAATAAATTTATTCATTGAAAATGATATAGATTATTTCATAGGTATTGATTCCCCAGATTTTAATATAAGCATTCACAAAATACTCAAGCAAAAAGAAATAAGCAAAAACATTCAAGTTGTTAGCCCATCAGTTTGGGGATGGAGAGAGGGTAGAATTAAAAATATTAAACGTTATATAGATTTAACAATGTGCTTATTTAATTTTGAGCATGATTATTATAGAAATAAAAATTTACCAAGTATTCATATAGGACATCCATTTAGTAAATTATTTAAACAAGATTCACAGCTTGTATATAAAAAATATCATTTAGATCCTTCAAAAAAATATATTTCTATACTCCCAGGGAGCAGAGTCTCTGAAATTGAAAATTTACTCCCTACTTACATAGAGTTTATTAACCTTCATGCAAATAAAAATAAGGATTATGTATACCTAATTCCTGCATCTGATCAAAAGATTTTTGAAACAATTGATAATCTTGTTTCAAAATCATTGCCAGTTAAGATAAGCATAGACTCTGCAAAAGATTTCTTATCAATTTCTGATTGCTCCGTAGTAACCTCTGGGACTGCAACTCTTGAAGCTGCGATATTAGGCGCATCTCCAATTATTTGCTATAGAACAAATCCAATTAATTATTTTATTATTTCAAGAATGCTTAAGATTGATGATGTCGGCCTTCCAAATTTATTACTAGGCTCAAGAAAATTTCCTGAACTAATTCAAAAAAAATGTACCCCACGAGAAATACTAAAGGCTATTGAATCTAATGATTTTCATCATTTGAATTCACTTTCAGAACAATTGAGAACATTATTAATTGGCTCAGAGGAAACCGAGCACACAAATGCAATTTTAAAGCTTTGAATTTTATTGCTGGAGTTGATGAGGTTGGAAGAGGTTGTTTAGCTGGCCCTGTGATTGCAGCAGCTGTAGTCCTAAAAACTAATATACCTGGTCTTGCAGATTCAAAAAAGCTTTCAAAGAAGAAAAGAGAAGAGTTATCTTCAACCATAATGCAAAATTCTTATTTTTCCTTTGGTTCCGCATCTGTTGAAGAAATAGATAGTATTAATATTCTTCAAGCTTCTTTATTAGCAATGAAAAGGGCTATACTAAACCTATCTGTTGAGCCAGGTAAGATTCTTGTTGATGGAACGCATAAGCCTGATTTAGATATAGATACTCAAACAATAATTGGTGGTGATTCTATTGTAGATGAAATAAGCGCTGCCTCAGTTATTGCAAAAGTTTATAGGGATAATTTAATGATGCAATTTGATAAAAAATATCCAGATTTTTATTTTTCGAGTCATAAAGGTTATGGTACAAAACTGCATAAGGATGCAATAAAAAAACATGGCATAACACCAATTCACAGAAAAACATTTAAAGGAGTTATCGCTTAGTACAATGGAAAAAACATTTTCTCATTTAAGAGTTTCATCAGAATATAGTATTACTCAAGGGCTCTTAACAATTAACCAGTTAGTTAGTTGTGCAAAAAATCATTCTGTCCCATCTCTTGCTTTAACTGATAAGTCTAATATGTTTGCAATGGTTAAATTTTTTAATAAATGCGAAAGAGCAGGAATCAAGCCAATATCTGGATCGTCAATAAGAGTTATATTTGATGGTGATGACTCATCGCATGAACTTTTATGTTTGGCTAAAAACAATAATGGACATAAAAATTTAATGAGAGCAATTTCTAAAGCTCACAATAATTATTCATACCAAACTCCAATACTTAATTTCAATGACCTTGAGGAATTTAGAAATGATGTAATAGTAATTTCTGGCGGAAAAGATAGCCACATATTTGAGCTAATGAAAAGGAAAAAAATTGATGAGGCAACCAATCGTATTGATAAATTTTTAGAAGTATTTAAAGAAGATTTCTTTATAGAAATTCAAAAAACTAATAGACCAGATGAGCAGGAATTTTTGACAAATATACTCCCAATTTCCAATTCAAAAGGAGTTCCTTTAATTGCTACAAACGATGTTCTTTTTTCAGAAAAAAATGATTATGAGACTCATGAAACTAAAGTTTGTATTAATACAGGAAGAACTTTGAATGATCCAAATAGAGAAAAGCCTTTTTCTAGTGAGCAGTATTTTAAGTCTCCTGATGAAATGAACAATTTATTTGAAGACTTTGATGAGCTCATAAAAAATACTAATGAAGTTGCAAAAAAATGTAATGTATCCCTGCATACTGAGGGATATTTTCTTCCTGAATATCCTGTTCCAGATGAGCATGACTTTGATTCATATATTGCTGAACTTTCACACAACAAGTTAAATCAAATAATTTTAAATTTTGATGATAAGAAGAATGAAGAATACAAGCAAAGACTTGATTATGAATTAAATCAAATAAAAAAAATGGGCTTCTCAAGTTACTTTTTAATTGTCTATGATTTCATTCAGTGGTCTAAAGATAATGATGTTCCCGTGGGGCCTGGCAGGGGCTCAGGAGCTGGCTCATTAGTTGCGTATTCACTTGGTATAACCACACTTGATCCAATAGCTCATGGTTTGCTATTTGAACGTTTTCTCAATCCTGAAAGAATATCTATGCCTGACTTCGATATAGATTTTTGTATGGAAAAAAGAGACAGCGTTATTGATTATGTGAGCAATAAATATGGCAGCGAAGCTGTTTCACAAATAGCTACTTTTGGAACAATGGCTGCAAGAGCTGTTGTAAGAGATGTTGCTCGGGCAATGGGTAAGCCATATGCATTGGGAGATAGAATTTCAAAAATGATCCCGTTTGCACCAGGAATGACTCTTGATAGAGCAAAAGAAGAACAACCAGTTTTTGCTCAAGCTGCAAAAAATGATTCTGAAGTTAGAGAGGTTGTTGATTTGGCATATAAATTAGAAGGCATAGCAAGAAATGTAGGTAAACATGCTGGTGGAGTTGTTATTGCTCCAGGAAGTTTGTCAGATTTTTGTCCTATATATAATGATCGACAGTCATCTTCAATCATGACTCAGTATGATAAAGATGATGTAGAAAAAATTGGATTAGTAAAATTTGATTTCTTAGGATTAAGAACACTAACCGTCATTGATAAAGCCGTGAAATCTATCAACAAATCTTTTCAAAATGGTGAAGAACAATTAAATCTAGACAGTGTTCCATTAAATGATCCCAAGGTATTTGAATTATTGTCATCTGGTAAAACAATGGCAGTCTTTCAATTGGAATCAACAGGGATGAGAGATTTAATCAAAAAACTCAAACCTACAAAATTTGAAGAAATAACAGCTCTTTTAGCTCTATACAGGCCTGGACCCCTTAATTCAGGAATGCATACAACTTTTGTAGATAGAAAACATGGTAGAAGTCAGGTTACCTATCCGCATGAATTACTTGAGCCAGTTCTATCTGAAACTTATGGAGTTATTGTCTACCAAGAACAGGTCATGGAAGCTGCTCGAGTTCTTGCTGGCTATTCTATGGGTCAAGCAGACATACTTCGAAGAGTGATGGGTAAGAAAAAAGTTGAAGAAATGGAAGAGCAACGAGAAATTTTTGTAAAGGGCTGCGATAAAAATTCTATACCAGCAAAAACAGCTGAAAAAATATTTGAGCTAATAGAGCAATTTGCAGAGTACGGCTTTAATAAATCTCACTCAGCTGCTTACGCAGTAATTTCTTATCAAACAGCATATCTTAAAACTTATTATCCTGAGCATTTTATGGCTGCTGTGCTTTCAACTGAGCTAGGAAATACAGATAAAATTCATGCATTAATTCAGGAATGTAAGCGAATGAATATCAATGTGCTAAAACCAAATATTTTATCCAGCAGCAAAATGTTTTTAGTAAATGAAGATGGAGATATCGAATATGGTTTAGGAGCCATAAAAGGTGTGGCTGATACATTCATAAAACATGTCTGTCAAATAAGAGAAACCAATAAATTTAATGATTTATGGGATTTTTCAAAGAAAGTTGACATAAAACTTGGAGGCAAGAAATCTTTAGAGGCTTTATCTCAATCTGGTGCATTTGATAGCATTGCTCCCTCAAGAAGCATAGCAATTTCATGTGTTGAGGATATGTTGAAAGATGGATCAAAAAATATATCTAAGCAAGTTGGGATGTCAGGAGATTTATTCTCATCACTAGATGATAGCTTTGACCCATATGAAAAATATAAAAATACTCAAGACATGAATTTAAGCGAGTTGTTAGCGCTTGAAAAAAAATCACTGGGATATTATTTGTCTGGACATCCTGTCAATGCAATTGAAACAAAAGTAAACCGGCTTAGATCAACGCAAATACACAAACTCAATCATGATACAAAAAAAGCTTCTTTGGTAGTCTTAATCAATAGTGTTAGACAAATAAAAGACAAAAAAGGAAAACCTTTAACATTTATAAATTTTGATGATGGTACTGGCGTTATGGATGGAGTGGTTCCAAGTGAAGTTCTTGAAGAATGTCATGAAATTTTAAAAGATGGAAAAATTCTTGTTGTAAAAGGTACTGTTGAAATAGATGACTACAGATCTAAAGAAATTGGTGATGCAATGTTCAGGATGAGAGTAAAAGAAGTTAAGTCATTAGATCAAGAGCTCTTAAAAAAGATTCAGAAAGTTATTTTAAATCTAGAAAAATCTGACCTATTTTCACTTGAGGAACTTTCAGAAAAGTTAGAGAAGTTAAATAAAGATTTGTGGAAATCTACAGGATGTAATTTAAATGTAAAAGTAATAACAAATGATTCAGAGGCTATAATAGACATTGGTGACAAATTTAAATTTGAGCCGACTTTATCAAATTTAAGTTTGTTAGATGAAACTTTTGGAAAAAATGCTCTAGAAATATAATTTTTTGCACCAAATAAAAATGACAAATAAAGAAATTGATCCAAAGAACATTCCTGAGATTTCAGAAGATTATAAATTTTTAGATTTTGAGAAAACAATTCAGGAGATATCTGAGAAAATCACTGCTCTAAAAAATTCAGCAATAGATTCTTCAGAGCTAAACAATCAGATTAGTACTCTTCGAAAAGAAAGGGATGTGGAAACAAAAAAAATATATTCTAAGCTTTCTATTTGGCAGATAGTTCAAGTTGCTAGACATCCTCAAAGACCTCATACATTAGATTTCATAGACAGAATATTTGATGATTTTGATGAATTACATGGTGACAGACAGTTTGGTGATGATGCTTCAATTATTGGTGGTATAGCATATCTTGAAAATATGCCGGTCATGATTATTGGACATGAGAAAGGAAGAGATACCGAAGAAAAAGTTAGAAGAAATTTTGGAATGCCACAGCCTGAAGGTTACAGAAAAGCTAAGAGACTGATGGAGTTAGCTGAACAATTTACTATGCCAGTTATAACTTTTATTGATACGGCCGGAGCATATCCAGGTATAGAGGGTGAAGAAAGGGGCCAAAGTGAGGCAATTGCTAGAAATTTAGCAGTAATGTCAGAATTAAAAACTCCAATTTTAGTTGTAGTTACTGGTGAGGGTGGTTCTGGAGGAGCATTAGCTATAAGTGTTGGTGATAATATTGCAATGCTTCAATATGCTACTTATTCTGTAGCCTCTCCTGAGGCTTGTGCTTCAATAATATGGAGAACAGCTGACAAGGCTTCAGATGCTGCTGAGGCGATGAAGGTTTCAGCAAATGAACTAAAGAAATTAAAAATTATTGATGAAATTATTGAAGAGCCTTTGGGTGGTGCTCACAGGGAATATGATCTAATTTCATCAAGCATAAAAGATTCCCTAATCAAAAATTTATCTGCTCTAAATAGTATGTCTATGGAACAACTGCTGGACAGAAGATACAAAAGATTAGTAGAAATTGGCATTTAGATTTTGATTAGTTTTAATGATTTAACTTATCACTTAGATTTAGATAAAAAAATCTATGTTGGATATAGTGGGGGGCCTGACTCCACTGCATTATTGCATTTGCTTTGTTCAAATGATATTTCTAACATAGAAGCAATCCATATCAATCATAATCTTTCAAGTAATTCAGCAGAATGGGCAGATCATTGTAAACAGACCTCTAAGAAATTAGGTATACCATGCCATGTTGAGTCTGTTGAAATTAAAATTGATGGGGATGGTCTCGAATCAGCAGCTAGAAAAGCTAGATACAAGATATTTACAAAATATCTCAAAGAGGGAGACCAGATTTTACTTGGTCACCATTCTAATGATGTAGCTGAAACTTTTTTATTAAGACTATTTAGAGGCACAGGAGTTGATGGTCTTGAAAGCCTTAATGTAAAAAGAGGCGTAGGAGATGGTTATCTCATAAGACCTTTAATAAATCTAACCAAAGAAAATATTATGATGTACCTCAGAGAAAATGACATCAGTTATATCAACGATCAGTCTAATGATGGGCAGGAGCAAGATAGAAATTACATAAGAAATAATATTATTCCTTCTATTGAGCAGAGATGGATGAAGGCATCATCAAGAATCTCAAATACTTCAGAGTTTATAAGGATTAAAAATCAATCATATGAAATTCTTTTAGAAGAAAAATTTAAACATTTAATTGATAAAAAAATTAAAGTTAAAGATCTAAGAGAAATAGATGAACCATTTGTTGTTGATATTATTAGAGATTCAATAAGAAAACAGAGCATAGCTATGCCAAGCAAAAAGGTAATTGAAGAAATTATAAAAACTTTTATTCAATCAAATCCTGGGCCTAAATCTTTAGTTTCATGGACAAGAGCTGACAAGGATCAGGCAGGCGGAGAAATTTGTTATAAAGATGGGTGTATCATTATTTCTAAGAAATAGTATTTAGGCATAAAACTCTAGGAGATTTAAATTATGGATTTTAAGACAGTAAAAATAAATAAAAAAAATAAAGTTGCTTCAATAGAAATAAATAGACCAGATGTATTGAATGCTTTTAATTCTCAATTAATTTGGGATTTACAAGAAGCAACTAAATTAGTGAAAGATGATGACAATATAAGGGTTGTGGTTCTTTCTGGATCAGGAAGAGCTTTTTCTTCTGGTGCAGATTTATCTGAAGCTGATGCTAATTGGGATGGATCAAAGGATGCTTTGGTAAGAGGCTTTAAACCTTCATTTGAAAATATAATTTCTATGCCTAAGCCTGTTATAGCTTCTATTCAAGGTCCAGCAGCTGGAATAGGAGCTGCATTTGCTATGGCATGTGATTTAAGAGTTATGTCTGATGATGCCTATATTCTCTCGGTATTTAGTAATATTGCTTTAATACCTGATGGAGGACTGTCATGGCTATTACCAAAATATCTTGGATACTCAAAAGCATACGAATATGCAATAGAAGCAAAAAAAATTGATGCAAAAGAATGTTTGCAGTTTGGTTTGGCTAATAAAGTAACAACGGTTGATAAGCTAAAAGAAGATACATTAGAGTGGGCTGCTAGACTTGCTAAAAGATCACCACAAGCCCTTGCGAACACCAAAAAATTAATGCGAGAATCATTATCTAATTCATATTGGGACACATATCAAAGTGAAGCTGAAATTCAAAATAGCTTGACTAGAAGTCCTCAAAATGAAGAGGCTGTAATAGCTTTTTTTGAGAAACGCGAACCAAATTTCGATTAGTTTTTAAAGGATTTTACTTAGCCCTACGATGATAGCTTCAAATGAGGCTCTTGTAGTATTTGGATTTATTCCAACTCCCCATCTTGTCTGTCCATCTTTCTCAAGCTCAATGTATGCTGCAGCCTGAGCATCAGAACCTGATGAGATTGCGGATTGATGATAGTCAGAAATTTTTATATTGATTCCTAATTCCTTGGACAGACCATTAACAAATGAATCTATTGGCCCATTCCCAGTTCCAGATATAGTGACTTCTTCTGTATTCATAATCATCTTTACTTCTAGCTCGTTAACATCATCTTTGGTTGATGAAGTATGGCTTTGATATGCAAAATTATTTTTTGGTTTTAAAAAGTTTGTCTCAAATATTTCCCATATTTCAGGACTACTAATTTCTTTACCTGTTTCATCTGCAAGTTTTTGTATTTTTTGACTCATGCTAATTTGAAGTCTTCTTGGAAGAGATACTCCGTGGTCTTTTTCTAAAAGAAATGCAACACCACCTTTTCCAGATTGAGAGTTGATACGAACAACAGCCTCATAACTTCTTCCTAGGTCAGCTGGATCAATAGGCAAATATGGAACAGCCCACTCAGGGTCATTGCTTTGTTTCATAGCTTGGAAACCTTTTTTTATTGCATCCTGATGGGATCCTGAAAATGCTGTAAAAACTAGGTCTCCTGCGTATGGGTGTCTTGGATGGACTGGCAGTTGATTACAATATTCAACCTCTCTCATAACTGAATTTATGTTTGAAAAGTCTAGCTGCGGATCAATTCCTTGAGTAAGCATATTCAAAGCTATCGTGACGATATCTACATTGCCAGTTCTTTCACCGTTTCCAAATAAAGTGCCTTCAACCCTATCTGCACCAGCCATGAGCCCAAACTCAGATGCTGCAACAGCTGTACCTCTATCATTATGAGGATGGAGACTTAGAGAGATATCTTTACGATTTTTTAAGTTCTTATCCATCCATTCAATCTGATCACCGTAAATATTTGGTGTAGACATTTCTACGGTTGCAGGAAGATTTATTATGATCTTATGTTTTGAAACCTCTTTTAGAATATCTACAACTGCATCACAGACTTCTGCAGCATAATCTAGTTCGGTTCCAGTAAAGCTTTCAGGCGAGTATTCAAAACTCCAGTCGGTATCAGGATTTGCTAAAGCCAATTCCTTTATTTTCAATGCACCATTAATTGCAATTTCTTTAATACCTTCTTTATCTTGATTAAAAACGACTTTTCTCTGAAGGGTAGATGTTGAATTATAAAAATGAACAATAGCTCTTGGAATGCCTTTAAGAGATTCAAAAGTTCTTTCAATTAATTCATTTCTAGACTGGGTTAGAACCTGTATGTTTACATCAGAAGGAATTTTTTTATCCTCTATTAGAGATCTTACAAAATCAAAGTCAGTTTGAGATGCAGAAGGAAAGCCAACTTCAATTTCTTTAAACCCTAGTTTGCATAGCAAAGTAAACATTCTGTCTTTTCTTTCAGAGCCCATTGGCTCAATCAATGCCTGATTGCCATCTCGCAGATCAACAGAACACCATATAGGCGCTTGATTTATTACTTTTGAAGGCCATTGTCTATCTTTAAGATTAATGGGCTTAAAAGATTTATATTTATTTACTGGATTATCCATTTTTTATCTGTAAATGTTAATATTTTCTTTCTATGATAACTCCAAGTATTAAAACAAACTTAATTCTTAAAGAGATGGGTATCACCAGGTATGAACTTCGTTCAAAGCAGCAATCAGACCTCTCAAAAACTATTTTTAGTTACCAAAAAGGAAATATTCTAACATTACTTGAGCAATCATATGATGATTTGGGTGCAGATGAGGCAAAGCTCCTTAATGCCATTGTTGATGCAGTTAATTCTGTTAACAAAGATACAATTCAAAATAAATTTAATCTTGAAGATGCAAAAAAAATTATTTCAGCTATGAAAGATATTAAAGGCATAATTAGTTTTATACCTAACACTGGCACCCTTGATCTATCAATACCCTTTGTTCAATCATCTTCACTCAACAAAATGATTTCTGATACAGAGTCAAAGAAGATTTTATGGAAAAAGCTTAAAGAGTTAATTTTAAAGTAATTTATGTATAAGATTTCCTTGATGGGTTTAAATGATATAGAAGAAGCCTACAAGATAGAGCTTGAAGTTAATCCTAGCCCTTGGAAATATGAAACTTTTTTATCATCTTTTGAGGTTGGTCATAAGGGTCTCATCTGCAAGAATGACAACCAAATGATTGGATTTATTATCTTTTCACCAATTACCCCAGAAGCCCATATATTAAGTATTTCAGTAAGAAATGAAATGCAATCAAAGGGTATTGGAACTTTGCTTCTTAAAAGTATGCTAGACCAATGCAAAGTAATGCACTATAAAAAGATATTCCTTGAGGTAAGAGTAAGTAACGCAAAGGCTATTAATTTTTATGAAAAATTTGGTTTTAGCAAAGATGCTATTAGGAACAATTACTATACAGACAATTCAGAAGACGCATTGTTAATGTCACTTTCAATTTAACCATTTCTTTTTTTTAACCACATAATTTGATTTGTTGTGATTATTAAATATGAGATAAAAAATGTTATGTAAAAGCTTATTAGAATTGGATGATCTACGTTTGAATCTATGACAATAGGATTGTCCGGTGGAAATCTTCTTAAGACTTCTGTAATGCCAGGAACCATATGGAATAAAAAAAGCGCAGAATAGCTGATGGTTTGAAAGTAGGGTGCAAGGAATCCAAAAAATAGACTCTTCTCATTAATGTATCCAAATATCACAGCTGAGAGTGTAACTATTGCCAATAAGTGCCCCACACCAAATCCACGTTTATATATCAACAGGGCGGTAACTGCAGCAATTATGGTTGTAACAACGAATACTTTTGCTGAAAAATTTTTAGTTTCAATGATTGTATGCTTTTTTAAAGAATATGCTCCTGAGCCTATTGCTAAAATAGCTATTAAAGTATGAATCCAGCCAATGAAGGATATATCCATTAATAATTAGCTAAGAAGTTTTTCAATATCTAATTCAATATCTTCAGGCTTAGTTGTTGGAGAATATCTCTTAATAACTTTTCCGTCCTTATTAACTAAGAATTTTGAAAAATTCCATTTGATATTCTTTGTGCCGAGAACACCAGGTTGCTCATTTTTAAGAAAATCATAAAAGGGGTCAGTATTTGGACCATTAACATCAATCTTGTCGAAAATTTTAAAACTCACATTATATTTTTCGGTACAGAAAAATTGAATTTCTTCATTAGTACCAGGTTCTTGACCTTTAAATTGGTTGCAAGGAAACCCAAGGATTTCTAAACCATTAGAATTATATTTTTCATATATTTCCTGAAGGCCTTTATATTGAGGTGTAAGTCCGCATTGACTAGCAACATTAACAACCAAGAGAACCTTATCTTGATACTCACCAAGAGATACTTCATTTAAATCTGCATCTTTAACATTAAAGTCATAAA
>CEUH01051594.1_pt1 | contig 23690 bp, 18 predicted proteins | sample 356461 | NCBI WGS metagenome assembly CEUH01 (sample SAMEA2623275, study PRJEB7988) | marine metagenome | isolation source: saline water (ENVO:00002010), including
TCTTTTACATCGTTTGAGCAGTTTCTTGTAAATGAATTAAGTTTTATGTAACCTATTCCATCTTCGATATATTCTGAGTATGGTACGCTAGCTACTGTTACTTGCTCTCTATTAAACTTAAAGCTTAATTCTTCTTTAGTAATAGCTCTCTCAACTAAAATAGTAACCGGTGTGTTTGGTTGTCCTTTTAAAATTTTACTTACTTCTTCTGTATTTTTCCCTTTTGCGCTTTGACCATTGATTTTCAGTATTTTATCTCCTGCTATTAAACCTGCTTTTTGCGCCGGAAAACCTTCATAAGGCTCAGTAATAACTACGTATTCATCAACTTTTGAAATCATAGCGCCTATTCCTCCGTATTCTCCAGTGGTTTGAAATCTAAAATCCTCGATTTCTGACTCGGGTATGTACGTTGTATAGGGATCTAAAGACTCTAACATTGCATCAATTGCTGTTTTCATTAGCTCTCCCGAATCGATATCATCAACATACGATGAACTTAACTCTTTGTAAACGCTAGTAAAAATGTCTAGGTTCTTTGATTTTTCAAAGTAATTATCAAACAAAAGAGCAGCGCAAACAGTAGAAACAACTACTGTAAAAATCGCAAATAAAATCTTAGTTCTTTTTTTCATGTTTATTAGTTTAAATTACAGGATCATGACCGCTGCCGCCCCAGGGATGACACTTACAAATTCTACGTATTATAAGTCCTATTGCCTTTATTACTGAATGTTTTTTTATAGCCTCTAAGGCATAATGAGAACATGTAGGCTGAAATCTGCAGCTTGCAACAGTAAATGGTGAAATTACAATTCTATATATTAAAATCAATAGCTTAACAAAAAAACTTATTACTAATTGCATCTATCTAGTGTTAAATTTCTAAAAACTGATTTTATATTTTTTTTTACAACATAAAAATCAATTGTCTCTTGTTTTTGGTATATAATTGCTAAGTTCAAAGTATTATTCTTTGGAAATAAAAATTTATCAAAAAAAGGCTTATTGAGTCTAATTGATTCTCTCATTTTTCTCTTTATATTGTTTCTAGTAGATGACAGTTGAATATTTTTTTTGGGGACCACAACAAGAATTTTAAATGGTACTGGGTTATTAACAACTTTCTCTTCGTATTGCCATAATAATCTGAATACTTTATTTTCAATTTTATTTCCATTTGAAAACAACCTGTCTATGGATTTTTTTGATGTTAACTTATATTTTTTAGGTAAATGAAACATTTTTAATATTAAGGCAAATTAACTATAGTTGCTAAACTACTTTCTAATTCGCTTATTAGCATCTCTAATATAACTATCCAACGCCATTAGCATAGATGTATTTTCTTTTGATGGCGCATGAATGTCTACTCTTAATCCGTTATCTTCTACTGATTTTATAGTCGTTGAACCAAAAACAGCAATTCTTGTTTCTTCTTGTTTAAATTTTGGAAAATTTTCTAAAAGAGATTTGATTCCGGTTGGACTGAAAAAAACAAGAACGTCATACTTTACATCAGATAAATCTGATAAGTCTGAACATGAGACTTTATACATTTGAGCTTTAGTGTAATTTATGCCGCTTTCTTCTAAAGATTTATTTGTTGCTCTTTTTAAAATATCTGAACATGGAAAAATAAACTTTGATTCAGTATGTTTTTGCATAATAGGAACTAAGCTTGCTAAAGTGTGCTCGCCTGTAAAGATTTTTCTTTTTCTATATGTGATGAAATTTTGCAAATAATGTGCAATTGCTTCTGATACACAAAAATATTTTGTATAATCTGGTATTCTTAATCGCAATTTTTCCATCATTCCAAAGTAATGATCCATCGCATTCTTTGAAGCAAAAATTACAGCATCATGGTTTAAAATTGAAATCCTTTGCTCTTTGAATTCCATAGCTGTAATTTCTGAAACATGCATAAATGGTCTAAAGTCTATTTTGACCTTATGCTTTTTTTCTAAAATTGCATATGGTGATTTTCCTTCAGGCTTTGGTTGAGAAATTAAAATCGTCTTAACTCGTTTTTTTTCTGACACAATCAAATAATATTTGCTTAATAAAATATTCCTTTTAAAAATAAAATAAAAGGTGAAATTTCAACCATGCAAAGATATAAAAAAATATATTTCTTTGGGAATCCAAAAGATCTTGAGCCAATTTTAATCAAACAGTAGAATTTTATTAATATTAAAATTGTAAAAAGAAAAAATGAAAAACCTATCAAATAATTAGACATATCGTATATGAAAAAATAAATTACTATTACAATTGGGAATAAAACAATGCCTAAAAACTTGTCGTACAACATTGTGAAAAAAACTGTTAATTTAGCAACATCGTAATTTTTAAACAATAACCCTATACAACTAATCAGAAAAATTTTAGCTAGAAAAAAACCTAATAGCAAAAAAATAATTTTTAATGCCTCGTTAATTTCCGTAACACTAAAAACTTTAAAAAATAATAGAGAGACATTTATAATCATTAAACTAAATGTAAATAACCTAACTCTTTCTGTAAAAGCGTTTTCTTCCCTTAAAAATTGATTAGAATACCTTTGTGCAAAAACTCCAGAATAATATAACTTAGAATGCTTCCAGTAAAACTTTTTTAAAACACCAATAATTGTTAATGAAGTTAACATTAGGACAAAACTAAAATCTCTTAAGGCTGAAGGTTCGTATAATTCCATTTAATCTTCTTTTCTACTAACTAATAACAAAGATATGTTTTGATCTTGTCATTTCTTTTAAAAAAAATTATTTTTGTAAAAAAAAAACTATGTCACAAGATTTATTTAACGCACCAGATTATTTTTTGCTAGATGAGCTTTTAACAGAAGAACATAAACTTGTTAGAGATGCTGCAAGAGAATGGGTAAAAAGAGATGTTTCTCCTATAATTGAAGAAGCTTGTCAAAATGCCGAGTTTCCAAAGCATATTATCTCTGGTTTAGGAAATATTGGAGCGTTTGGACCATATATTCCGGCTGAGTACGGCGGACCTGGCTTAGACCAAATATCATACGGATTAATAATGCAAGAATTAGAAAGGGGTGACAGCGGGGTTAGATCAACAGCTTCTGTACAGTCGTCATTAGTAATGTATCCAATATGGAAATATGGGAGCGAGGAACAAAAAAAGAAATTTCTACCAAAACTTGCAAGCGGAGAACTGATGGGCTGCTTTGGTTTAACAGAGCCTGATTTTGGATCAAATCCAGGCGGAATGACTACAAATATTAAAGAAGAAAACAATCACTATATTCTGAATGGTTCCAAAATGTGGATATCAAACTCTCCTTTTGCTGATATTGCAATTGTTTGGGCTAAAAATGAAGCGGGAAGAATAAAAGGTATAATTGTCGAAAGAGGAATGGAAGGTTTTTCTACTCCTGAAACACATAATAAATGGAGTTTAAGAGCATCTGCAACAGGTGAACTTGTGTTTGATAATGTAAAAATACCTAAAGAAAATTTATTACCTGAAAAAGACGGGTTAGGAGCTCCTCTTAGCTGCTTGGATTCTGCTAGGTACGGCATTGCATGGGGAACTATTGGTACTGCTATGGACTGCTATGATACTGCTTTAAGATATTCCAAAGAAAGAATTCAGTTTGGAAAACCAATTGCTTCATTTCAGCTACAACAAAAGAAGTTAGCAGAAATGATTACTGAAATTACTAAGGCACAATTTTTAACCTGGCGACTGGGAGTGCTAAGAAATGAAAATAGAGCAACTAGTGCTCAAATATCAATGTGTAAAAGAAATAACGTTGATATGGCACTAAAAATTGCAAGAGAGTCTAGACAAATACTTGGGGCTATGGGGATTACTGGAGAATATTCTGTTATGAGGCATATGATGAATCTCGAGTCTGTTGTAACTTATGAAGGAACTCATGATATTCATTTACTAATCACAGGAATGGATATCACTGGTGAAAACGCCTTCAAATAAATGGTATCTGTATTCAGAAAAATTGCTCTTTTAGAAGGCTTGTCATATATTATTTTACTTTTTATTGGTGTTCCTCTTAAATACGTATTTAATAACGATTGGGTTGTTAAGCTTTTAGGCATGCCTCATGGAATTTTATTTATTGCATATATCATTTTTTCTTTAATTTTATATAAAAAAATGAAGTGGTCTAATTTAAATTTTATAATCATATTGTCCGCATCGCTTATCCCATTTGGGACTTTTTACGTTGACAGAAAATATTTAAAAAATCTAAAAAGGTAATCTTTTAGATAATTTTAGAAGATCATTATACCAAGTTATACCGTAACTCCTAACTAATGCTTCCTTTAAAAATATAAATAAGGGAATTTGTAACTTGCCTCCACACTCGCATGCTGGCTGACAAATACTATTCTTTTCATAATTTACTGCTTCAAAATCAGCGTATTTTTGTATTCTTATTGGGTATAAATGACATGAAATTGGTTTTTTAAAATCTATTTTTTTTTGATTATACGTTTTTTCAATTGCACACTTATTAATCCCATTTTCTTTAGTCACATAAATACATTCTCTTCCATCAACCAATGGAGTTGTAAGGTCACCTTCATAGTCAACAACGGTGGCTCCTTGTTTTTTTAGCTGTTTTTTGCCTTCGGACGACATGTTAGTTTTGATAAATTCTATATTCTTTTCAATTGTGTTCTTTTCTTCATCTAATAAAGGGGCTCCAGAGTCTCCTTCAACACAACAAGTTCCCTTACATTGTAGCAAGTCGCACGCAAAGTGCTTTTCTAAAACATCTAAAGATACAATTTTATCATCTACTTGAATCATTACACAAAATTACATAAATAAAATTTTGATTTACTACTTTTGCAATATGGTAAACAAAGAAGAACTGTTCAAAAAAATAATATCACACGCAAAAGAATACGGATTTGTATACAAGTCTTCAGAAATCTATGATGGTCTATCTGCTACTTATGACTATGGTCCATTTGGAGTTGAGCTAAAAAATAATATTAAATCTTACTGGTGGAAGTCAATGGTAAACATGCATAATAATATTGTTGGATTAGATACAGCAATTTTTATGCACCCTACTACTTGGAAAGCCTCTGGACACTTAGATGCATTTAATGATCCATTAATTGACAATAAAGATTCTAAAAAAAGGTATAGGGCTGATATTTTAATTGAAAACTATATTTCAAAATTAGAAATGAAGATTGAAAAAGAGTGTGTGAAAGCTGAGAAAAAATATGGCGAAAAGTTTAAAAAAGCTACATTTCTTTTAACTAATTCAAGAATAATTGATCGACAAAATAAAATAGATAGAATAAAAAACAAAATGAATGCTGCTTTTAAATCTGGCGATTTAAACCAGATTCACGAGTTAATTATTAATTTAGGTATAAAGTGTCCAGTGTCAGGTACCAACAACTGGACTGAGGTTAGGCAATTTAATCTAATGTTTGAAACTAAAGTTGGCGCCACATCAGATAATTCTTCTAATTTGTTCCTAAGACCCGAAACTGCTCAGGGAATTTTTGTTAATTTCTTAAATGTTCAAAAAACAGCCCGCATGAAGATTCCCTTTGGAATAGCGCAAATAGGTAAAGCTTTTAGAAATGAAATAGTTGCTAGACAATTTATCTTTAGGATGAGAGAATTTGAACAAATGGAAATGCAGTTTTTTGTGCAACCAGGAAGTGAACTTGAGTGGTTCGAACACTGGAAAGAAAAAAGAATAAGCTGGCACAAAACACTAAATTTGAATGAAGGCAACTACCGTTTTCACGACCATGAAACACTGGCTCATTATGCAAATGCTGCTACCGACATCGAATTCAAGTTTCCTTTTGGGTTTAAAGAGTTAGAGGGTATTCACTCAAGAACAGATTTTGATTTAAAGGCTCACCAAAAACATTCAAATAAAAAAATACAATACTTTGATCCATTAATAAATAAAAGCTATACACCGTATGTTATAGAAACATCAATTGGTTTAGATAGAATGTTTTTGGCAATTTTGAGCTCTAGCTTTTTTGAAGAAAAGCTTAATGAAAATGAAACAAGGACAGTTCTAAAAATTCCTCTATCACTGGCTCCGATAAAGATCGCGATCTTACCTCTTACAAAAAAAGACGGTTTGCCAGAAAAAGCAATTAAAATTATGGAGGACTTAAAATTTGATTTTAATTGTCAATATGAAGAAAAAGATTCAATTGGCAAAAGATATAGGAGGCAAGATGCAATTGGAACGCCTTTTTGCATAACTGTTGATAACGAAACCGAAAAAGATGATTGCGTAACTCTTCGCTTCAGAGATTCAATGAAACAAGAAAGAATAAAAATCAGTTCTATTTATGATTTGATCTCAAAAAAATTAAAACAAAAGTATTAAGCTTATTTTTTCGACTCTACTGTCACTGATATATTGTCAAATTTTGCATCAATTGGAGGTAAAATTTTTTCTAACTCTACCTTTGCGTGCTCGGCATGATTCAATTTAGTTATAGCATTCGCAATTCTTTTTGCGGGAACTTCAATCATATTTGCTCTCTTTTTCATTTCTTTTTCAACAATTTCAATTATTTTTACATAATCAACCGTGTCACTCAAATTATCCGAACTTTCTACCAAAGATGTGTCTAATGTTACGTAGACATTTATTCGAAAATGCCCCCCTAGTGTAGCCTCCTCCGGCAAATGGCCGTGGTAAGCATAAACTTTAATGCCTTCAACTTTTATTAAACTCATTTTCAAAAAATTTCATTGCTTTGTTTAATCTAGTTAAGGTTTCTTGCTTTCCTAAAATTTCTGCAATATTAAATACAGATGGTCCCATTGCTATTCCTGTTAAAGCTAATCTGAAAATTGGAAGCATGCTTGCTAGTGCCAAATCTTTTTGATTTAAAAATAGCTTAAATGTTTTTTCTATGTTAAATGACGTGTAATCTGAAATATCTTCAATTTTTTTGCTCAGCTCTTTTAAATATGAATTAGTATTTGGTTTTAGTTTTTTCTTTAAAATCTTTTCTTCATATTTTTTCGGAGGAATAAAGAAATACTTTCCTTCACTCCACATGTCTTTTATAAATATCGCTCTCTCTTTTAACTGTTCACTGACTTTAATAATAAAATCATCTTCAGAATTTATTCCATTCTCAATCAAAATAAATTTTAACTCTTTTGCTATTTCATTGTTTGGTAGATCACGTAAATATTGCTGATTAAACCATTTTGTTTTGTCAAAATCGTATTTTGCTCCTGACTTGCCAACCTTATCTAAGCTAAACAAAGATATGAGTTCTTCCATTGAAAATAATTCTTGTTCGGTTCCTGGGTTCCAGCCTAATAATGACAACATATTTACAAAAGCTTGAGGAATATAACCACTTTCTTTATATCCATAACTTACATCTTGTGTTTCTGGGTTAATCCAATTTAATGGAAAAACTGGAAATCCTAATCTATCGCCGTCTCTTTTGCTTAGTTTTCCATTTCCATCCGGTTTTAAAATTAATGGTAAGTGTGCAAATTTAGGCATAGCTTTTTCCCAGCCTAAATATTTATACAACAGTACATGCAAAGGAGCTGATGGTAACCACTCTTCTCCTCTAATAACATGTGTAATTTTCATCAGGTAATCATCAATAACATTTGCAAGGTGATAAGTTGGCATTCCGTCTGATTTAAAAATAACCTTATCATCCATGTTGTTTGTGTTAACAACAACCCACCCTCTTACCAAATCATTTAATTTTACCTCTTCATTTCTGGGCAGCTTAATTCTTATTGCATAAGGAGTGCCAGATTTTAACATTTCATCAACCTGGGAAGATGGGAGTGTAAGAGAGTTTTTCATTTTCTCTCTCGTGATTGCATTATATTGAGGAGACACCACCCCTGACCTTTTCATGTTTCTTCTCATAGTATCAAGCTCTTCTGTAGTATCAAAGGCATAATATGCATATCCATCTTTAACTAATTGTTCTGCAAATGGCTTGTAAATCTCTTTTCTCAATGATTGTTTATAGGGCCCACAATCTCCTCCTTTTTGGACAGACTCATCAACGTTTATTCCACACCACTCTAAAGATTTAAAAATGTAATCCTCTGCTCCATGCACCAGTCTATTTTGATCGGTATCCTCTATTCTCAATATCATCTTTCCATTATTTTTTTTTGCGAAAAGATAGTTATATAACGCTGTTCGAACACCCCCAATGTGAAGTGGTCCTGTGGGACTTGGAGCAAATCTAACCCTTACCTCTTTCATAATTTCATGTAAATTTAAATGCAAAGATACTCTTTATGATATAACAAAGTAAGCAAGAGTATTAAAATTGTATTTTTGCATTATGATGAACGAAAAAGAAGATAAAATAATAAATAAGCTTAATGAGTTTATTATAAAATATTACAAAAACCAACTTCTTAAAGGTCTAATTTATTTTGTTTCAGCTTTACTTGTGTTTTTTCTTCTTTTTTCTTCTCTTGAACACTATTCTCAATTTAATCAATTGGGCAGGGCCATCCTGTTTTGGGTATATATTTTTATAAATCTTCTTGTTTTTTGCAGACTTATTTTTATTCCACTACTACAAATTTTTAGAATTGGTCGTGTTTTAAGTCATAAAGAAGCTGCTTTAATAATTGGTAAGCATTTTTCTGAAATCGACGATAAGCTGTTAAATCTTCTTCAGCTTAAAGAAATGAGCAGCTCAAAAAATAGTCTGCTTGTTGCAAGTATAGAACAAAAGACAAAAAATCTTTCTCCAATTCCATTTAAAAAAGCAATAGACCTCTCTTTAAACAAAAAACATTTAAAATGGCTCTATATCCCTATTGTTATAATTTTTTTATTTATCATCTCTGGCAAAAAACATATTTTATCAGAGAGCTCTGCAAGAATAGTACAATACAACACAAATATTCCTAAATCATATCCATACAAATATGTTCTTTTAAATAACAACTTAAACTGTAACGAGAAAGAAGATTTTAGTCTTAAATTAAAAATTGAAGGAGATAAAAAGCCAGAAGAGCTTTTTATTTTTTGGGGCGGGAGTAGTTTTAAAATGAAAAAAAACGGAAAGGACCGTTTCAGCTATGATTTTACAAATGTAAATTCAAATATTAAATTTACAATTGTTGCAAATGAGGGGCTTAAAAAAAATTATGAAATTTCGTTACTTAAAAAACCTAAAATAATTGATTTAAATATTAGTATAAGCCCTCCAAAACACACTAATCAACCGCCAACATCTTCAAAGGGCAGTGGAGATATAATTGTATACGAAGGAAGCCAAGTAACATGGGATGTCAAATCTAAAGATAGCGACTTATGTATTTTTAATTTTCAAAACAAAACCATAAAAGAGTCGAAAAAAAATTCTTTTTCGGTTGAGAAGTTGCTGTTAGAAAACTCTAAATATAATATCATCTGCAAAAACTCTAATTCTACAGACACAATCTCATTTTTCATTGAGGTTATAAAAGATGATTATCCAAAAATTAATATTGAAAGTAATTTAGATACAATAAACAACACACAATTTTTTAGCGGCATTGTATCAGATGATTACTTGGTTGATAAACTAGAGCTCATTTATGAATTTAATTATGGTGATAGTTCGCAATCTGTTCCAATTAAAGTTGAAAAGAGTAAAATTGTAGACTTTAACTATCAACTCAATATTGATTCCCTAAATATTCCTTTTGGACAAAAAATAATTTATTATTTCAAAGCTTGGGATAATGACGAAATCAATGGAGCCAAGTTTACTAAAAGTCAATACTGGCAATATGATGAAAAAACTGATGAACAAATAATCAGTAAAAAGGACAGTCTAAATCAAAAGTCAATTGCTGGATTTAATGAATCTATTAACCTAACTGAAGAAATCGAAAAAGAAATCGAAAAGCTCAAACAAATAATTATAGAAGAAAAAAATATAGACTGGAAAAGTAAAAACAAAATTAAAGATTTAATAGAAAAACAAAAAAAACTGGAAAATTTAATAAAGGAGAACATTAAAAGAAATCAAAGTAACATCAAACAGCAAGAAAAAATCAACTCTTCTTTACTGGAAAAACAAAAGCAAATTCAAGAATTGATGAAAGAAATGCTTGACGAAGACGTTAAGTCAATACTAGAAGAGCTAGAAAAAATGCTTGATGAAAAAGATAAGGAGAAAATAAAAAATCTTTTGGAAAAAATTGACGAAAAAAACAATAGTTTAGAAAAAGAGCTTGACAGAGACTTAGAACTTTTAAAACAACTTGATTTTGAGCAAAAATTTAATGAAGCAATTGATCAAATTGATAAGTTAAAAAAAGATCAAGAAAAACTGATTAAAGATTCTAAAGAAAATAAAAAACAAAATATTGAATTAGAACGAGATCAAGAAAAAATTTCTAAAGACTTTGAAAAACTTCAAAAAAATCTAGAGAATCTTCGAGAAAAAAATATGCAATTGGAAAATAAAAACCAACTTCCTAAAACACAGGAAATAGAAAAAGAAATTCAGCAAGAAATGATGGAAAGTGAAGATCTTTTAAAAAATAACAAGAAAAAGTCTTCGATCAAAAAGCAGAAACAATCAAAAGAAAAACTTGAAAGCCTAGAGCGTTTATTTTTAGATATGAAGCAGTCTAGTGCCGAAGCTCAGGCAGAAGAAGATATTCATGCTCTAAGACAAATATTAGAAAATCTTCTTAAGCTTTCTCATGACCAAGAAGATATAATTGAAATCATGAAAAACACACCTGTTAATAGTCCTGAGTTTGTAAATATTGTTCAAGCACAAAATGAAATTAAAAGAAATAGTCTTATTGTTGAGGATTCTTTGTTTGCTTTAAGTAAACGAGTTGTACAAATTGAGCCAAGTATTAATAAAGAAATTACTGCTATCAAACTAAATCTAGAAAAAACAACAAAAGAACTTGAGGAGAGGAAAAAGAATATTGTGGCAGAAAAACAACAATTTGTTATGACGTCAGTAAATAACCTTGCTTTATTGTTGTCTGAAATTCTTGAACAAATGCAAAAAGAAATGCCTCCTTCTGACTGCAATACTCCAAAAAACTGTAACAAGCCTAATCCTAGCAACAACCCTTCTATTTCCGACCTAAAAAAAGCTCAGGAAAAACTTAAAAAGAAAATGGAAGAAGGGAAAAATGGAAAAAATGGTAAAAAGAATTCCAAAGAATTGATGGAACTAGCAAAAGAGCAAGAGGCAATCAAAAACCAACTTTTAGAGCTTCGTAATGAAATGAAAGACAAAGGAAATATTGACAAAACTATTTCTAAAATGGAAGAAAACGAAAGAGACATTATAAATAATCAAATTACTCAAGAAACTCTAAGAAGACAAGAAGAAATTCTTACCCGTTTATTTGAATCAGAAAATGCTAAAAGAGAACAAGGAAAAGACGACAAAAGAAAAGCAGAAGGCTGGGAATACGAGCTTTCTGAGTCTACAAAAGAGTACATTAAATATAAAAACAAAAAACAAGCTCAAAAACAGCTGTTAGAGACTACTCCAATTGAGCTAAAGCCTTTTTACAAAAAAAAGGTTAGTTTTTACTTTAAAAACCTGATAAATGATTGATTTTCATTATATTAAAGAGGTTAATGTGGACGAAAAACATATTAGCAATCTATTAGAAAAAATTGTTGCATGTGAAAAGAAAAACATCGGTGAAATATCGGTTGTTTTTTGCTCTGATGAATATTTATTAGAAAAAAATATTAAACATTTAAAGCATTACACACTGACTGATGTTATCACTTTTGATTATTGTATTGATGACATTATTTCAGGAGATATCTTTGTAAGTATTGACAGACTAAAAGAAAACGCACAAAAATATAACGTTACTTTTTTAAATGAAATGCGTCGAGTTATTATTCATGGTTTACTACATTTGCTTGGATATGATGATAAAACGCCTGAACAAAAAATAACAATTAGAAAAAAAGAGGAATACTATTTATTAAAATAAAATGACTATTGAAGAAAAGTACGATTTAATTGTAGTTGGCGGAGGTCATGCTGGCTGTGAAGCTGCTCATGCCGCTGCAACACTAGGTTCAAAAGTGCTATTGGTTACTCAAAATTTAGAAACTATTGCAAGAATGTCTTGCAACCCTGCAATGGGCGGCATTGCAAAAGGACAAATTATCAGGGAACTTGATGCTCTTGGAGGAATGTCAGGAATTGTTACTGACCTATCAACTATTCAGTTTAGAATGTTAAACAAAAGCAAAGGACCGGCAATGTGGAGCCCTAGAGCTCAGTGCGACCGAAAAGTATTTGAAAGTGAATGGAGAAAAATTTTAGAAAACAACTCAAATATTGATTTTTGGCAAGATACTGTAGAAAGACTACGTATTAAGAAAAATAAAATCGAAGGTATAGTCACAAAAATGGGGATTACAATAATTGCCAAAAGCGTAATTCTTTGCAGTGGCACTTTTTTAAATGGTATTATCCATCTTGGCAAAAAGAATTATAAAGGTGGAAGGGCTGCCGAACCGGCTGCCGAAGGAATCACAAAACAATTAATAGAACTAGGGTTTAAGCACGGGAGAATGAAAACAGGTACACCGCCTAGATTAGACGGAAGAACAATAGATTATTCTAAAACTGTAGAACAGTTTGGTGATGATAAGCCCAGTGGATTCTCGTATTTGAATCAAAAAAAAGATTACGAGCAGCACTCATGTTTCATTACATACACATCTCTAGACGTTCATGATATACTAGAAAAGGGTTTTGACGACTCTCCAATGTTTTCTGGAAGAATAACAGGAAAGGGGCCTAGGTATTGTCCAACAATTGAAGATAAAATACAGAGGTTCTCAGATAAAAATAAACACCAACTATTTATAGAGCCAGAAGGCCGAAACACTATAGAAATTTATTTGAATGGTTTTTCTACATCTCTTCCAGAAAAAACACAAATAGATGCTTTAAGAAAGATCAAAGGGCTAGAAAATGTTAAAATGTTTAGGGCGGGCTACGCTATAGAATATGACTACTTTCCTCCAACTCAATTAAAACTAACTCTAGAAACTAAGTTAGTTGACAATCTATTTTTTAGTGGTCAAATTAATGGAACAACTGGATATGAAGAGGCAGCAGCTCAGGGAATAATTGCAGGAATAAACGCTCATTTAAAAGTAAAAAAACAAGATCCTTTTATTCTGGACAGATCAGAAGCATACATAGGGGTTCTTATAGATGATCTAATAACTAAAGGAACAGAAGAGCCATATAGAATGTTTACTTCTAGAGCAGAGTTTAGGTTGCTATTGCGTCAAGATAATGCCGATATTCGACTTACAGAAAAAAGTTTTAATATAGGACTAGCATCAAAAGAACGGATCAATAATTTAACGATCAAGAAAAATCAAACAAACGAAACCCTGAAATTCTTAGAAACAAAAAGTATAGATTTGTCTGCCACAAACATGATGCTTAAGAAAAAAAATTCTTCTCTTTTAAAACAAAAGGTAAAATATAAATCTGTTTTGCTCAGACCTGAAATTAACATGAAAGACCTTTTAACTCTAAATAGCATGAAGGATTTTATTAAAGAAAAAAATATTTCCAATGATGCGCTAGAGCAGGCAGAGCTTACTGTTAAATATGGGGGATATTTAGACAGAGAGAAACAAACTGCAGAAAAAATGAAGCGCTTGGAAAACATTAAAATCCCTACAGGCTTTGAATTTGAAAAACTACACTCAATATCTACAGAAGGAAGGCAAAAGCTTAAAGAGATTGAGCCTTTAACTATAGGACAAGCCTCCAGAATTAGCGGAGTCTCTCCATCAGACATTAATGTGCTTTTAATCTATTTAGGAAGATGAAAGAAATTAAAGAATGTCCCGTTTGCATTAACAATAGTTTTACACCTTTTTTTATTTGCGTTGATTATTCCAAGTCTAAAGAGGCTTTCTCAATTGTTTCATGTGAAACATGTGGCTTTAAACTTACAAATCCACAACCTGAAGCAAAAGACTTGGGATTCTATTACGAATCAGAAAACTATATTTCTCATTCTAACAAGAAAACAGGGTGGTTTAACAAGCTATATCAACTAATCAGAAAACAAACAACTAGATCAAAACTTAGACTGATTAAAAATAACAAAATCGATCAAAGACATTTGGATGTTGGGTGTGGTACGGGAGAGTTTTTGCACGAGTGTAAAAAAAATGGGCTAGCTGTGTTTGGAATTGAGCCATCGAAAAAAGCCAGGGAAATGGCTATCAACAATTATGATTTAGATGTTAAAGAAGATCTTATAAAAAACAACTTTTCAGAAAAATTTGACTCCATAAGTATGTGGCATGTTCTAGAGCATATAGATAATCTTGAAGAAACGGTTCGGCTATTATCTGGCATGCTTAGTAAAAACGGGAGACTAGTAGTAGCTGTTCCAAACCACGAGTCTTGGGATGCAAAATACTACAAAGAATACTGGGCCGCATGGGATGTTCCTATTCATTTATGGCATTTTTCAGAAAAAACAATAACAGCTCTTTTTAAAAAACACGGTTTTAAAAAAATCAAGACAAAACAAATGTTTTGGGATGCTTACTACGTTTCTTTATTAAGTGAAAAATATAAAAAAAGTAAGCTTTATTTGATTAAAGCAATTGTAATCGGAACACTTTCAAATCTGTTCGGAATATTTAGTCGAAATGGGTGTTCTAGCAAGATTTACATCTTTGAAAATCAATTTAAGACCTTTTAAAGGACTTTCTCAGCCTTCGCTAAGCTAAAGGTCTTAAAAAAAAAGTTCGTTAAAAAAATAAAAAGAACATAAACATCTGTTTTTCAGGGTATTACACAAAAATCAGGGTTAATGTATTATTTTATATTTTTACGTTATGAAAAAAAATATTTTAATTGTTGGTATTTTGATTTTTAGCAGTACAGCTTTTTCACAGTGCTATGCGCCAACTAGTTTAAGTGCGCCAAGTATTTATTTCCATAGCGCAGAAGTTAGCTGGACTCCTGTATCTCCTGCAGACTATTTTAGAATTAGATACAAAGAGGAAAATGCTACATCGTGGTCGTTTGTAAATAACATAAATGGAAGTTTAACCTCTAAGGTATTAGGCAGCCTTAGTCCTCTCTCAAATTATGTTTGGCAGATTAAAGCATATTGCGATAGCATCAACACTTCAGGGTGGTCTCTAACTGACACCTTTTATACTACTACTACTCAGTGCCCAACAAGCAGCATGCTTTATACGACAAATATTACCTACTATAATGCTCAAGCAAACTGGGATACGGTTTCAGGCTCAGATAGGTATAAAATACGGTACAAGGTGTTGGGAACAACTAACTGGTCAAATATTGGGCCTGCTCACCACCCTTCAAACCAACTAATGATTCCATTACTTCAACAAAACACAACCTATGAGTGGCAAGTAATGACATATCACGACACAACAAATTTACTAGGTTCGCTATGGTCTCAAAGCGACACATTTACCACAACAACCTTTGTTCCATCTACATTTAATCCAACTGTTATAAACAACTTAAGCTCTCTAGAGTGCAATCAAAAGACAAATCTACACATGTCCATTTCGCAGTTACAAGATGAACCAGACATTGGAAGTAGCATAATCACTACAGATGGAGGGTATTTTGACCTAAACAGCTTCAGTATTGGAGATTCTGTTGGACATGTTACAACAACTACATCAACACAAGTAATTGAAGGGACATTAAATATAGGCGTTATACTTGGGCAAAATTATGCCATAGTCAACACCTATGACTCAACCGGATCATTAATTGGTTTTTTTACGCTGGAAAATGACGGTAGTGGTGTAAAAATAAGCTCGAGCTCTCCAAACGATGGAAATAATTACACAAGCGGTTATAATAGTGATATATATATTAACGATCTATTTGTAAACCCTCCTGTTTCCGGACCCTTAAATTTTAGTATTGATATTGACTCTGAGCTAAACGATCAAATCTTATTAAACAGCAGCCTCCAAATTTGGTGCGGGATTACTAATTTAGCAGATTTCAAAGAGAACAACAAATCAGTTGTTTTAGATGTTGATATGTTAGGTAGAAAAAACAAAAATAATTCCATTAAAATTATTACAAACGAAATTGGAAAAACACAAAAAATAATTATTCTAAATGAACTCAAATAAAGACAATCGAGGAGGCAAATTTTTACTAAACATTTTAATATGTTTGTTTTTTTCAACACAGTCAATCGGACAAGAAAAAAAACAAATTTTTTCTATGTTTTACAATGTGGAAAATTTTTTTGATACTATTGACGATAAAACAAAAAATGACAACGAATTTCTTCCAGATGCAAAAAAAAATTGGAATACTAAAAAGTATAATCACAAAAAAAAGCAGCTGACAAAAGTTATCTCATCAATTAATGGCGGAGAAATGCCGAATTTAATTGGCCTGTGTGAAGTAGAGAACAAAGAAGTAATAGAGGACTTATTAAAAGAGGACTTTTTTAAAGAAAGTAAATATAAAATAATTCATAAGGAAAGTCCTGATCAAAGAGGTATAGACTGCGCTTTAATAGTTGATGAAAATTTTAAAATTTTAAATTCTAAGTTTATTGAAATTAAACTTCCTGGCAATTCAAAACCAACAAGAGATATTATTCATGCGAAACTTAAACTAAACAATGAAATTGTGCATGTTTTTGTAAATCACTGGCCTTCAAGATGGGGAGGGACAGAAAAAACTGAAAGCAAACGAATTTTCGTTGCCGATAAACTCAAAAAATATATAAACAAAAATATAAAAAGTACAGATTTTATTATCGTTATGGGTGACTTAAACGACTATCCAAACAACTACAGTGTAAAAAATGTTTTAGTTGAAAACACTATGGAAAATCTTTGTTCACTAAAAAACTGGGATAATGAAGGGTCGTATATTTGGGATAGGAAGTGGGACTTTCTAGATCAAATAATAGTATCGAAAAATTTCTTGAAAAAAGATTCGAAAATTAAAGTTATGGATTTTGATGTTTTTAATGAAGAGTGGCTTCTATATACCAAAAAAGACGGCACAAAAACACCCAACAGAACATATGGAGGTAGCAATTGGTACGGAGGATTCTCTGATCATTTACCTGTGTACAGCTTGTTTGAGTTAAATTAATTTAATACATATATAATATTATGAAGCTTATTATGCGGATTTATTTATTGTTATTTTGTGTGTTTTCAGTAAACGCACAGCAGTGGAACAAGCTAATTGACACGGACCAGCCAAATTTTTTTGATATACAAAAAGCGTTTTATGATTATTGGAAGCCCTACAATGTTGTCAGCGGGAAGTATTTTGAAAATGGAGTAGAAAAAAAAGCTTACGGATGGAAACAGTTTAAAAGATGGGAATGGTACTGGCAATCAAGAATTTATGAAAATGGTCAAATGCCAAGACCAGATATAAATCAGATTGAGTTGAAAAACTATCTAAGCTTAAATCCTGAACAGAGTCAGGCAAATGTTCTTTCTCCTTCTTGGAATCCTAGAGGCCCATCTGCAACAACAACTTTTAATGGATATGAAGGGGTGGGAAGAGTTAATTGTATTGCCTTTCACCCTACTCAGTTTAACACTTTTTGGATTGGAAGTGCTGGTGGTGGGCTGTGGAAAACTACTGATTTTGGGGCGTCTTGGAATGTTTTAACTGATAATTTGCCTGTTCTTGGTATAAGTGACATTGTTGTTGATTATTCTAATCCAAACATTATTTATATTGCCTCTGGAGATGACAATGGAAATTTAGCTAAAAAATATTTAAATAGCAGTTTTATTAATACGAATAGCTTGGGGGTTTTAAAATCAATTGACGGCGGGATTACATGGGCCTCTACGAGTTTAAACTTTTCATCTAATCAGGCAAAAGAAATAGCAAGTTTAGTAATTGATCCACTTAATCCTCAGATATTATTAGCTGGCACAAATAATGGGATTTACAGAACAGCAAATGGAGGGGGGTCTTGGACATTGGTATTTTCTTCTAAGTATGTGTATGATATAGAATTTAAACCAGGTAATCACAACTATATTTATGCAACAGCCACACTAAACAATGAGAAGACTTACGTTTTGAGGTCTACCGATAACGGTGTAAATTGGTCTGTAGTACATGAATTGTGCGACGATTATTGTAGAGCGGAAATTGCAGTTACTTCCAATTGGGGTGATTTTCTTCAGGTTGCTGTTGCAAGACAGGATCTAGAAAAAATAGATTTTTCAAATAATAGTGGAGATCCGACTTCGTGGAATAATTCATTCGCTTTATCTCCTAATGGATCAAATAATTTGTTGAATAATAATCCCTTTAATCCTCAGAATGGTGGACAGGGGTGGTATGATTTTGCCCATGAAATTAATCCTGTTAATTGGCAAGAGATGTGGATTGGCGGGGTTTGTTCTTGGAAAACAATTGACGGGGGTGGCAGTTGGGTTTTAAATAATTATTGGCACCCTACTATTGGAGTTCCTTCTGGATTTAGTGTTCCTCCTGTTGTTCATGCTGACAAACACTTTTATGCATATCATCCTCTTGACCCAACTGGCAATACTTTTTTTGAATGTAATGACGGCGGTATATATTATACAACAAATGGAGGTGGTACTTGGAATAATATTTCTGACGGGTTAGATATTGGTCAAATTTATAGAATAGCAACCTCATCTACAGTAAATGATAAGGCCATTATAGGAATGCAGGATAATGGAAATAAGAGATTGTCTAATAATTTATGGGATGATACGAGTATTCCTGGAGGAGATGGAATGGAGTGTATTATTGATTACACAAATTCGAGTATCCAATATGCTAGTTATTGTTACGGGATCATATATAGAACAATTGATGATTGGGCAACAAATACCACTATAGTAAATAATACAAATATGGTGGGTACTGTGAATGGGCCTGGAGCTTGGGTAACTCCATATGTTATTAATCCTGATAATCATAACAGTTTAGTGGTTGGAAAATTTAAAGTACATGAAACTAATGATATGGGGGACACTTGGAATGAAATCTCTCCTGTTTTTGACTCTTCTAGTATCATTATCTCAATTGCATATGCCCAAACTAATTCACAAATTATTTACGTAGCAACACAACCAATACCTGAAATTCAGGCGGCAGTTTCGGTTGCCTCTAAAGTTTATAAAACAACTGATGGAGGCAATAATTGGTCTTACCTTGGAACATCAAGTAATTCAGATTATGTGACATCTATTGCTGTTGACCAAAATAATCCACACAAAATATGGGTAACTAAATCGGGTTATACTGCAAATGATAAGGTGTGGGAATATGATGGTTTCAATTGGATAAATATTTCTGGAACATTGCCTAATGTGCCTGTAAGTTCTATAGTTTATGAAAATAATAGTAGTGACGCGCTGTACATTGCTACAGATTTAGGAGTTTTTTATAGAAATGGGAATATGAATGATTGGGTTAAATTAGATAATGGATTGCCTAATGTTGTTGTGACAGAACTAGAAATTTCATACAACAACAATAAATTGTGGGCAGGAACATTTGGAAGGGGCTTGTGGGAGTGTAATTTAGTTGTAGGAGGTTGTACAGACCCATTAGCCTGCAACTATAATCCACAAGCAAGTATAGATGATAATAGCTGTAGTTATTTGAATGTTACTACATCTTCAAACTCTGTAAGTTGCTTTGGAGGAAATGATGCGACGGCCACTGTAAATGTTAATGGCGGCTCTGGAGGATATGTTTATTCTTGGTCGCCTGGAGGGCAAAACACCCCAACCGCAACAAACCTAACAGCTGGCACATATAGTTGTTTAGTTACAGATGCGAATGGGTGTTCGGTTTCAAGTGGTAATATTTTAATTAGTCAGCCCCTTTACCCATTAACTATTAATTCGTCGTCTGTCTCTGTAAGTTGCTTTGGGGGAAATGATGCGTCGGCAACTGTAAATGCCAATGGCGGCTCAGGGGGGTATGTTTATTCTTGGTCGCCTGGAGGGCAGAATACCTCAACAGCTACAAGCTTAACAGCTGGAGTATATAATTGTATGGTTACAGATGCAAATGGCTGCAATCAAGCCGTAAATATTTCGGTAACACAACCCTCAATGTTAAATGTTTCGATATCACAAAGCAGTTCTAATCTTCTATCTGTTTTTTCTGGAGGGATATCTCCGTATACTTTTACTTGGAACGGGCCTTTTGGTTTTAGTTCAACAAATCAGAACATAACCCCGCAAGTTAATGGTCAGTATATTGTTAATATTTTTGATTACAACGGATGTGTTGCGACTAGTAATTACTTTACAGTTAATTGGATAACAACCGATATTTCCCAAATTGATTTATTAGATTTAAAAATTTCACCAAACCCATCCAAAAATCTTTTTAATATTACATTTACAGTAGAAAAGAATTCTGATATTAGGCTTAGGATTTTTAATGTAGTTGGAGATGAAATATTTTCAAATTACTTAATTGATTTTTCCGGTGATTATAACACCAACATCAATTTACAAGATTATTCTAGGGGTGTTTATTTCTTAGAAGTTTCCACAAGTAAAGGTATAGTGAATAAAAAGCTAATCTTACACTAGTACTTTTGTAAAAATTGTGACCTAGGAGGGACTCGAACCCCCAACCGTCAGAGCCGAAATCTGACATTCTATCCAGTTGAACTACTAGGCCATACGTTCAGCAAAAATAACATAACTTTTTCATTACAATTTTAAAGTGATTAGTAAGTTATATATTATGATTATGTATTTTTGTGTCTAATGAAAAAATTACTGTTATTTATATTACCTGTTTGTGTGTTTTCTAAAGATGTCAGCATTGGTAGCTGGAAAAATTATTTGTCTTACAATAGCGGGTCTTTTCTTTGTGAAGCTAATGATAAAATCTACTGCGTCGCTAGCAACGGTCTCTACTATGTTGATAAAGAAGAAAGCACCATAAATCGATTATCAAAAACAACGGGTCTATCGGATATCTCTGTTAACAAAATAGCATACAATGAAGAGCTAAACGTCTTAATTGTTGTATACAATAATTGTAATATTGATCTTATAAAAAATGGAGTTATTACAAACATTTCAGACATTAAAAGAAAGGAAATTGCTGGAATAAAAGAGATAAAAAATATTGATCTTAATGGAAATATAGCATACCTTTCGTCAACTTTTGGGCTAATTCTTTTAGATTTGGAAAAAAAAGAGATAAAAGACACCTATAACATTGGAGATTCAAACGGTCTTTATGATGTCAATGCCTGTTCTTTTTTAGGGGACTCTATTTATGCTGCCACCACAAATGGAGTATTTGTAGCTTACTTAAATTCTCCTCTATTATCTGACTATAATAACTGGTCAAAGCTAAATATAAATGAAACAAGATATGATGATTTGTTAGTTTTTAATAATCAACTAGTCGGCGATTTTTTTGACAGTGTTGTTTCGATCAGCTCAAATAACGAAAGACTTTTAACCGTTGAAAAAGAAAAAATTATCATTAGCAGCGCAAATCAAGGTGATGATGTTCTAGCTAGTGATTATTTTATAAGTTTAAAATACGCAATAATTGATAGTGAAGAAAAAATTTGGATTGCTGATTCTGTAAATGGATTATTAAAATTTACTTACAATGAATTTGAGGCCAGGTTAGTTCCTGAAGGTCCTGTTAGAAATGAAATATACAGTTTAGAATTTCAAGAAGAAAAGCTATATCAGTGTCATGGGGGGCATGCTAACTTTGGAATAAATGCTTTAATTAATGACGGGGTCTCTGTAAAAAATAAATATGACGAGTGGGTTAATTTTGACAGATATGATCTTGGTAATTGTAGAGATGTTTTAGAAGTAGCCGTATATAAAGGATCTGAATTTTACGCTTCTTGGTATCACGGCATTTCTGAAATGAAAGATGGGACACATGTTACAAAGTATGGCTTTGCAAATACTGGAGGTGCTCTTGACACAACATACTATTCCAACAATAGAATTAGAATATCCGATATTAAATTTGACGATAACGGAAATATGTGGGCTCTAAGCTCTGAAGTAAACCACCCTCTGGCAGTTAAAACAAGACAAGGAGACTGGTATTCCTTCAATATTGGTCTTAATCAGGTTGATCTTTTTTTAGATGATTTGTTAATTGATGATTACAATCAAAAGTGGGGAGTTTTAGCTAGAGGAAATGGGCTTTTTGTTTATAACGACAACAATACAATTAGTGATCTTTCAGACGATGAATATAAAAAAATTAATACTAGCGTTGGGTCGGGAAATTTACCTTCAATGCAAACTTATTGTGTTGAAAAAGATTTTAATGGAGAAGTTTGGGTGGGCACTGATAAGGGGGTTGCCGTTTTTTACAATCCAGAAGCCGTCTTTACAGGCTTTAATTTTGACAGCGAGCAAATTTTGATTACTGAGGGAGATTATGGGCAATACTTGCTAAGCGAAGAAAGGGTCAAGTGTATATACATTGATGGAGCAAACCGAAAATGGATTGGAACTGAAAAATCCGGAATTTTTCTTTTGTCTGAAAATGGTCAAGAAGAAATCTTACATTTTACAGAAGAAAACAGCCCTTTACTATCTAATAATATTGTTGATATTACTATGAACAATGAATCAGGAGAGGTTTTTATAGGAACTAGTAAGGGCTTGATTTCATATCGATCAGACGCAACAAAAGGTGTAACTACCCAATCATCAACAGAAGTTTTTCCAAACCCCGTGCATGAAAACTACTACGGGCCAATAGCTATAAGAGGGCTTATTAATAATGCATTTGTTAAAATTACGGATATTGCCGGCGATATTGTATATCAAACTACAGCTAATGGAGGGCAGGCAATATGGAACGGGCTAAACAAAAATAATGAAAAAGCCTCAACAGGTGTTTATTTGGTGTTTAGTACTGATGAGCTTGGTAATGAAACTATGGTTAGCAAAATTCTCTTAATTAAATGAAAACAAGAAGCAGAGGTGTTGGCATTAAGTACTACAAGCACGGGGAGAGCTCTATAATTGCAAAAATACTAACAGAAGAATATGGGATGTTGAGCTTTATAGCGAAGGGTGTACGGTCAAAAAATTCCAAAAAAAAAATAAGTCATTTTGAACCCTTAAAACTTGTTTCAATAGACTTTACTTTAAAGCCTAAAAATTCTCTTCATTTTCTAAATGATATAACTTTTGAAAAAACATTTGTTTCTTTAGAAAAACAAATGACAAAAAACTTTTTAGCTGTATATATTGCCGAAATATTACTTTGTATATGTCAAGAGGGAGAAAAAAACAAGACCTTATTTGATTTTATATGGTCGACTAGCGACGAGTTGTTTTCTAAAAATTCAATTGAAAAAAACCACATACTTAAATTTATGCTTAAGACTACTCATTACCTAGGATTTTTTCCTGACACTAAAACTTTAGGTAAAAATTACTTTGATTTAGAATCTGGATCATTTGTAGATTCTAAACTCCTTAAAGGGCTGTATATGAGTAAAGAAAACACGTTTATTTTAAGTAATTTACTTAAAAATAAAGAGCTAGACATATCAAAATCTAAACAGGACAATTTTTTAGATGAATTTTTTCAATATTTTAAAATTCATCATTATAATTTAAATAACGT
>CEUH01128648.1_pt1 | contig 23538 bp, 5 predicted proteins | sample 356461 | NCBI WGS metagenome assembly CEUH01 (sample SAMEA2623275, study PRJEB7988) | marine metagenome | isolation source: saline water (ENVO:00002010), including
AATTCGCCGCGTCGTCTCGCAACAATGCTAAAAAACCTTATCGCGGACAGGGTCGGTGATGCATAGATAAACTACATGTAAAGAAATGTATGGCATGTTTAATCGCAAATCTTCCTTCAATGGAAGTTTGGGTTCGTAAAGAGTATCTTACCGACCATCAATCTGGTCACGGTGAATTTGTTAAAGGCGTTTGGGTATCGATTAAATCGATTCCTGGACGTGCTTTTTATTTTGAGACCTACCTACCAGAATATGCAGCAATATATGACAAATTACCTATAAGTGCCTTTGTAGCAGATCCTGAGATACCTTCTCCCGATATGAACCTACCAAATTTACAGTTTTGGAACTGTATGGACTATGGTGTGGTATCAGTTGATAAGAAATTTATCGGTTCTATGGATTTTGAGTGTTATACACGCGATCATGGCAATGTAAAAGGCACTTATGTGTGTACAATTGACAACTATCATCATGATCCAGACTATGTTGACTATGCAACGAGTGAAAATCCTGCAGAACACAAGTCCCATAACCTAATTGAACTAGAAAATGGGCAATATGCACTGTATCCAAACAATAGATTACGCATTTATGATAATAGTCTGACTCCTGTTGAACCTAAAATGCCCGATTTTAAGGTTTCGACTCAATATTATCAAGTTGAGAACGGTTTTGATCGTCTTGGAATGGGAAGAGAGGACGAATATTACTGGAAAACCGCAAAAGAACGTAAAGAAGAAGAAAATAAATAAAAATAAGGGATAGAAACCCCTCTAAAAGTTCTAATTTTAATGAATTTGGAGCTAAAATGGGCAATTCACCTGTTGATAGAGACATTAATTATATGAGAGCAATGTGGGGAACCACAAAACTCGCCACTGACTACGTTAACTATCATAAAAATGAAGAAATGAACCCACAAAATGATTTTTTAGATAATTTGGCAAATGACCAACATCAAAAAATGCTTCGCGAAATTTCAAACGACGATATTACACCCAAAAAGAGAGATACTGTCAACCAAGAAGACCTTTATGAAAAAGCAGATGATAACACGGAATTATTCTGAGTAAGGGTATAAATAAAAACAAGTATAATCTCTAGATCTATCGTGGTTCAAAGGATATCCAGGGCATTTAAGGATATTAGTCTATCATTTGACAAACATCCTGTGACTAATGATATCCTTGCTCTTAAAAATGAAGATGCAATTAAAAGAAGTGTTCGCAATATTGTGAATACTATTCCAAGTGAAAGATTTTTTAATCCAATCTTTGGATCGGATGTGAAAGTTAATTTATTTGAGTTTATTGATTTTGGTACAGCATCTGTTTTACAGAAACAGATACAAACTGCTATCGAAAACTACGAACCAAGAATTAGTAATCTTTTGATTAGTGTGAATCCTAAACCAGATCAAAATGAATTTGAAATAACTGTTAGTTTTAGAATCATTGGTCAAGAGGTTCCTGCACAACAATTTACGTTCATCCTAGAGGCAACCAGATAAAATAATGCCTTTTACTAAGTTTACCAATCTAGATTTTGATCAGATAAAGACATCCATTAAGGATTATCTCCGTGCTAACTCAACGTTCACGGATTTTGATTTTGAAGGATCTAACTTTTCTGTGTTAATTGATACGTTAGCATATAATACGTATATTACGGCATTTAACTCTAACATGGTTGTCAATGAATCCTTTTTGGATTCTTCAACACTAAGAGAAAATGTTGTATCTTTAGCAAGAAATATTGGATATGTTCCAAGATCTAAAACTTGTGCAAAAGCAACTGTATCATTTTCAGTTAATACATCAGCATCTTCCAATCAAATAATTTTAAAAGCAGGACTTGTTTGTGTAGGTGCAGTAGATAATACTCAATATACATTTTCTGTTCCTTCTGATATTAGTGCAAATGTAATCAATGGAGTTGCTAAATTTGATAATATTGATGTATTCCAAGGCACATATCTGACTAAAGAATTTGTAGTAGATAACTCCCAAGATCAAAGATTTATTTTAAATAATCCAGGCATTGATACTTCCACAATTGTCATAACCGTTGGTAGTCGAGAATTCAAACAAGTAGATAATATTATTACTGTTGATAAAAATTCTGAAATATATCTGATTCAAGAAGTTTCGGATGAAAGATATGAATTACTTTTTGGTGATGGTGTTATTGGTAAAAAATTAGAAACTGGAACGACAATCAAAGTAAGTTATATTACAACTAACGGTCCAGATGGTAATGGTCCAGCATCGTTCTCTTATGCAGGAACAACAACTGATAGTAATGGTTTAATCACAAATCCAACAAATTCAGTAACAGTAACAACGGTCATATCCTCCACCGGAGGGGGCGACATTGAGCAGATAGACTCAATCAAGTACTTTGCCCCTAGAGTGTATGCATCGCAGTATCGTGCGGTTACTGCAAGGGACTATGAAGCAATTATACAAAAGATATTCCCAAGCACTGAGTCTGTTTCTGTTGTGGGTGGTGAAGAACTTGATCCACCAGAATTTGGTAAGGTTGTCATTAGTATAAAACCTAAGAATGGTTTTGCAATTTCTGATTTTGCTAAAACACAAATTCTTAATGATCTAAAGCAATATACTATATCTGGTATTAAACAAGAACTTTCGGATCTAAAACTACTATTTGTAGAGGTTGATTCCGATGTCTTCTATGATTCATCTAAAGCAAAAGACGTTGAATCAATCAGAAGTAATATTATAACTTCTCTTAATCAACATTCCAAAACTGTTGATATGAATAAATTTGGCGGAAGGTTTAAATATAGTAAAATCCTACAAATTATTGATAATGTAGATAATTCTATTACTTCTAACATTACTAGAGTTAGGATGAGAAGAAATCTAAATGCAATTACTAGCACTTTTGCTCAATATGAAATATGTTATGGAAATAGATTCCATAAAAATTTGAATGGATATAATGTTAAGAGTACTGGATTTAAAATTGCGGGAGAACCACAAACTGTATATTTCCTGGATGTACCTAATCCTAATGGTGATATTGGTTTACTTTCTATTGTTAAACCAACTTTAGATCCAGATACTTTTGAAATCGTTAAAAAATCTATTGGTACAGTAGATTATAGGAAGGGAGAAATAATTGTAAATACAATTAATATCGTTGCTACAGATCTTCCAGATAATGTCATAGAAATTCAGGCAGTACCAGAATCTAATGATGTTATTGGTTTGAAGGATCTATATCTAATCTTTGATATTTCAAAAAGCAATATAAATATGGTTAGGGATACAATTGCTTCTGGAGAACAGATTTCTGGTGTTAATTTCCCAGTAAGATCTAGTTATTCAAACGGACAAATAACAAGGAAATAATAGAGAGGAGATATGATTACAACTGGTTTTGATGCTAGGGTAAAAGTCCAACAAATTGTTGATAATCAATTACCAGAATTTTTACTATCCGAAAGTCCTAAGGTTGTAGAATTTCTGAAGCAGTACTATGTCTCTCAAGAATTTAGAGGCGGTACGATTGACATCGTTGAGAATTTGGATCAATATCTGAGTCTCAACAATTTAACCCCAGATATTTTAAATGATCATGTTGGCATAACATCAGATGTTACTGCTTCTGATACTATTGTCAATGTTACCACAACTAATGGTTTTCCGCAGCAATATGGTCTTTTAAAAATTGATGATGAAATTATCACATATACTGGTATAACAACTAATAGTTTTACTGGATGTGTTCGTGGTTTTAGTGGAATTACATCATATAGAGATAATCTAAATCCAGAAGAATTAGTATTTACTTCTTCAACTGCTTCATCCCATACTGATGGGACTAATATTAAAAATTTAAGTTCTTTATTTCTTAAAGAATTTTATCGCAAAATTAAGTATCTTCTTGCACCTGGATTTGAAGATGTTAGTTTTGTTAGCACTTTAGATGTAAATAATTTTGTTAAACAAGTTCGTGACTTCTATCAGAGTAAAGGAACTGAAGAAGCTTTCAGAATTTTATTTGCAATCTTATATAATGAAGTACCTAAAATTATTAACCTTGAAGATTTTCTTTTAAAACCATCATTTGCAGAATTTATTAGAAGAAGAGTCCTTGTAACTGAACTCATTAGTGGGGATCCTAATAAGTTAATTGGTCAAATGATCAACAACTTTACAAATACTGCAACGGGACCTGTATCTGAAGTTGAAATTATAACCAGAAATAGAAAAACTTTTTACAAAATTCAACTATTCTCTGGATATAATGAAAGAAGTTTAATTGAAGGAACTTTCACTATTACACCTAATAGTTTGGTTTCTGATAGTGTTTCTATCGGATCATCAGTTATTAGTGTAGATAGTACCATTGGATTTGGTCAGACTGGAACTGTTATTTGTGGTGATAATGAAATAGATTATACTAGTAAAAGTGTAAATCAATTCTTTGGGTGTACTGGTATATCGACTGCTATATCAACGAGGGAATCTTTATATTCTAAAACAGATACAATTTATGGATATGAAGATGGTGATCCTTCTAAAAAAGTAACAATGAGAATTGCTGGCGTAATGTCAGATATTGAAAATAAAGATTCATATAGACTACTATTTGAAGATGATATTATAGAAGTTAAAAATCTTGGCGAAAGTATTCCAAATAATAATGATAATTATAAGCAGTTTGTATTTAATTCTTGGATATACAACACTAGAACAAGATATGAAATTGAAAGTTTTACAAATAACACAATAACATTATTTGAAACACCAGATAAGTCTAGTTTGAAAATTGGTGATCATACTGACATTTTAGATAGAAATGCAGAGGATATTGTTGTCTCTGATGCTGAAGTTACCGCAATATCTGATGAAACAGTTACGTTAGATAAAAATATTACAGTTGGTTCTACTAGACAATTAAGTATAAGGAAAAGATATGACTATGCAAATTCAACTGGAGCACAGTTAGATAGCAATAGAATTCAAGCAAATGTACAAAACACATATAATGAAAATAATAATAACATATATGTTGCATCAAATTCTCTTCCAGATTACACTATTGAAAAAAATATTTCCAATTCATCAATCTCAATTGATTCATCAACCAATTTAGATTCAATATATCAAGGATTTGTTCCGACAACAGGAAAATATTCAGTTATATCTTTTGATACTGATGTTCCCTTCATCACTGGAGATGTAGTAACTTACAGTGGAAGTGGTGATCCAATTGTTGGATTGGAGTTTGATAGAAACTATTATGTTGAGGTTATTAGAGACACAAATCCAGTAAGAACTAACAGAATAAAACTTTATAATGCTAGATCTTTTATTGGAACTATACAGACAGTACAATTCGACAAAACTGCATTTAGTACTGCAACTTCCCACGTATTTACGTTAGAGCAACAATATGGCAAATCTCTAAAGCAAAAAAATTCTTTAACTAAGATACCTCTAGTAACGAATATTCAATCAGGAACTGATACTCCAACAAAAACTGGACAAGTTGGTGTATTAATTAACGGTGTTGAAATTCATAGTTATAAGTCTGATGATAGAGTGTATTATGGACCTATAGAAAGTATTAAAGTTTTGAACGGAGGAACTAATTATGATGTAATTAATCCACCAATCATTGAAATTTCTACACCTTCTGTTGGATCAGGAATAACTGCAAAGGCACAAGCAGTTGTTAGAGGTAGTGTTAAAGAAGTAAAAGTTGACCCACAAAGTTTTAGTATTAATAGAGTTCTATCAACCACCATATCTGGTGGTAATGGTGAGAATGCTCTACTAGAAGCGGTAGTTTCTAAACAATTTAGAGAAATTGATTTTAATGCATCAAGAGTTGGTGTCGCTGTAACAGGTGGTATTGATATTATTAATGATACACTTACATTTGAAGACTTCCATTATCTAGTTGATGGACAAAAAATTGTATACAGTTCTGCAGGAAATGATCCATTGGGAATTGGATCATTTGATGGATCAAATTTAGATCAGAACGAAACTCTTGTAAATGGTGGTATTTACTATCCACAAATTATTAATACCAGATCAATTTACCTCTATAGAAGTATTGATGAATATAATGCTGGTATTAATACGGTTGGATTTACAACAATTGGCACAGGAGGAATACACAGGTTTAGAACTTTTGATGAGCAGACTATAGTCTCTGAAATTAAGGTATTAAATCCTGGAGAAGGGTATGAAAATAGAACTCTTAAAGTAAAACCTGTTGGAATTTCTACTCTAAACGATACAATTACATTTAAAAATCATGGATTTAATGATGGTGATTTAATTGACTATACATTTGAAACTTCTGCCGTATCTGGGTTATCAAGTGAATCTCAATACAGAATTCTCAAGGTAGATGATTCTAATTTTAAATTAGCAATTGCAGTAGGTGGTGCTAAAACTGACTATGAAAGAAGAAATTATGTAAGTTTTGGAAGCACCTCAGGTGAAGGATATCAATCATTCTCATACCCACCTATAGAAATTATAATTAACGCTGAATTTTCTGCAGGAGTTGGTGCTGGTAATACTATCGTTGCGACTCCAGTTGTAAGAGGAAGTATTGTAGATACCTATGTTTATGAAGAAGGAACCGATTATGGATCTAATATTTTAAACTTCCACAAAAATCCAGTAGTGACTGTTAAAACTGGGTTAGGTGCTCAATTAAAACCCATTATAAAAAGAGGAAGAATTATTGCAGTTGATGTTCAAAATGGGGGCAGACTTTTTACTGCCGCACCAGATTTGGAAATTGTTGGTGATGGTGTAGGTGCTAGACTAAGAGCAGTAGTTGAAAATCAAAGAATTGTTAGAGTTATTATTCTCAACAAAGGAACTGGATATTCCGAGAATAAAACATCTATTAAAGTAAAACCTCCAGGAAGAAATGTTGTATTAGAATCTAATGTAAGACACTTAAGAATTAATAATCTCAAGAGATTTTCTGATGAATTGTTAGTGGAATATAAGGATAATCTATCTTATGGTGTCGTTGGTTATTCTACAGATCGTGACGGAGCATCTTTCTTAGACTCCAATACTGAAGATGAACATTCTAAAGTAATTGGTTGGGCAAATGATGGAAATCCAATTTATGGACCATATGCATTTGATGATCCAAATGATAATAATTCAGTAACGAGAAGAATTAAAACTGGTTATTCAGAATCTGCTACTAATATCATTAATAGACCTTCCGTAGATGTCTTTGAACTTGGATACTTTATTGAAGATTATGTATTTGATGATAGTGGGGATCTTGATATTCATAATGGAAGATACACAAAAACTCCAGAATTCCCAAATGGAGTATATGCATACTTTGTTGGAGTATCAACTAACGCAACAACTGGTAAGTTAGATCCAGAATTCCCATATTTTATTGGCGATACATATAGATCTCAAGTATCTACAGAAGTTTTAGATCAAACATTTGATTTTAATAATTCAGATCTTGTTAGAAACACTTTCCCATATAGAACTGGTAAACCAAACTCTGGTGGAGATTTTCTATTTGAATCCAATTCACCGATTCAACAAAAAACAAAGGTTACGTCTGTTTCTAAAGGTTCTATAGATGGGTTTACAATTATAAATGGGGGTGAAGGTTATAAAGTTGGAAACTCCCTGGTTTATGATATTTCTGGCACTGGTGGTGGAGGATCTGCTGCTGAAGTGTCTAGAGTTGGTGGACAACCAATCAAATCTATAGCAACCGAATATTTAAAATATGAAGATGCTATTTTAGTAAGAGAAACTCCAGAAATTATCAGATTGCACACAAGTACAACTCATGAATTAAGTGACGGTGACGTAACTCAAATTTCTGGAATATCAACATTTATAAACGGTGTAGTTGGATCTCATATTATTGGAGTATCTTCGGAATTTACTAGGTTAACACAAGTCCTTACCCAGGATACAGGCATAGGAACTGACATTTATGTTTCTGCAGTATCACCACTTATTGGTGCTGGTACATCAATTGGAATTGGAACAGAAACCCTTTCCGTATTAAACGTTTTCCCAGAGGAAAATATTTTACGGGTAAAACGAGGAATTGTAGGAATATCACATACAGTATCTGATATTGTTGAAGTAAAGAATAGTTCTATTACTATACCATTAGTAACTGAACATTTTAATTCGGTTAAGAATCTTGATACATTCTTTAACCCATTCTTCAGTGTAGGTGTAGGATTACAAACAGGCACCTCTTTAGATATAAATTATCATTTAGGTATTGCAGCAAAAACTGTTTCTGTTCCAGTTCAATCAATATATCTTCCAAATCATCCATTTAGATCTAATCAAACAGTTGAATTTAGATCACCAAATGGTCTAGATGGACTGCCCGTTCGTACTGAACCTGGTGATATTAGTTTTACAATCCCATCAAACGGCACAAATCAAACTTTATATGTAATTAATAAAGGAAAAGATTATATTGGACTTACAACTCAAATCGGATTAACAACTACGACCAACGGTTTATACTTTGTTTCCACGGATGAAATCAGTAATAATAGTTTTGAGTATAGTTTGAAAACTACATTTAATGAAATAACGGCAGATATTCAAAAAATAAAAACTCAAGTATCTATTTCAACAGTACATAATTTAAAAACAAATGATGAGATTGAACTATTAGTCAAACCAAAATTATCAGTTGGTGTTGGTACAGATTCATCTATTAAAGTTAGATATGATTCTTTTTATGATAAGATTTTAATTAATCCTGTTGGATTTGGTTCTGATAAAGTTGATATTGATAAAGATACTATTACAATTGATAATCATGGGTTAAGAACAGGTCAGAAAATTTTCTATAGTGCATCAGACGATGTTGCTTCAGGATTAACAACTTCTGGTTATTTTGTTTATCGTATCAATGATAATACATTTAAACTTTCTAAAACATTAAATGATACTAAATTTAATCCACCAATAAATGTTAGTATTGCTAGTACTGGTGGATCAGGTCAACAAATTAGTCTTCTAAACCCACAAATTGAAGTATTCAAAAATAATAATATTGTTTTTGATGTTTCTGATACATCTTTGGATGAATATACATTTAAATTCTTCTATGATAAAGAATTAAGTAATGAATTTGTTTCAACAGGATCAACATCTAATTTTAGTGTTGTTGAAGAGATAGTTACTACTGGATTATCTACATCATATACAATCACTTATAATAATGACTTACCAACAAAACTATATTATTCATTTGAAAAAAATGGTAAATCAATTAAACCAGATACTGAAGTCATTGATTATTCTGAAATAATATATGTTGATAGTAAATATAATTCAAAATATAAAATTTTTGGTATTGGAGCAACAACATTTAATATTTCACCATCGGTTGTTCCAGAAAAACTAGATTATGATCAATCTGAAGTTGATAATTTAAGTTATACAACAGATTCTTTGACTGCAATTGGTCCTATTGCTGATATTAAAGTTCTTTCTGCTGGCACAAATTATTCAAGATTACCTATTATTACTGATATAGTTGTTGGAACATCAAGTACCGTAGGGTCTAGTGCAATTATTAGACCAACTACAACTACGATAGGAAAATTAAACAATTTTAGAATTGTTAATGAAGGATTTGAATATGCAGCAGATAAAACATTAAGACCAGAAGCATCCATAGCAAATCTTCTCACTTTATCTGGATCTGATAAAATCGAATCTATTACTGTTCTTGATGGCGGTAAAAATTACATATCTGCACCAAAATTAGTTGTGGTTGATATGTTTAAAAGGGAACAAATAAATCCTTCACAATATGCATTGGAAGCAAATTTTGCTGGTAACACTATTGTTTCGATTAATATTATCCAAGAACCTAGGGGTTTGAGTTCCGTTGAGCATAGAATTTTCCCACTAAGAAATAGTAATGGTATTCAAGTAGAAAGAATTTTGAGTTATACTGGTGGTATTGTTTCACTGGAACTGAGCACTCCACCTATTGATGGATTTTCTTCCCCACCATTTAAGGTAGGTGATAGAATCTTTGTTGAAGGACTACAGAGACAAAGTGTTACTGATGATATTGGTAATGTAACTACATCTGGAAATGGATTTAATTCTGAAGAAAATGGTTTTAATACATTTAGAGTTACAGAATTCATAAATTCTAATCCAGCAATATTGAGATATGATATAAGTGAATTTACGAATGATGCAGGAACACCAGTAGAGATACAAAATAAGTTTACTTCAATTGTTAAGGAAGTTAATCTTCCAGTATTTAAATTGAATAGGGTCACTGGTACATTCTTTGTCGGTGAAAAATTATCTATAGGTAATGAAGAGGTTGATTTAATGACTACCGTTGTTGAAAACAACTTAATTAAGGTAGTGGGTGATTATGATTTAAAAGTTGGTGATAAGATTACAGGAGTTGTTTCTGGAATTCCTGCTACTGTTGAATCAATTACAACTTTTGATGGAAGATTTGAAGTTGATTATTCTAGTAAAAAGAATTTTGGATGGAAGAATTCTGTTGGATACCTTAATAATAGTTTCCAAGTATTACCAGATAATGATTACTATCAAAATCTTTCTTACACAATTAAGAGTCCAAAAACATTCAATGAAACAAAAGATTTTGTAAATAAGCACGTTCATCCTATAGGGATGAAAAACTTTGCAGATACTGAGGTAATAGGAAAAGCAAATATTGCTATTGGTGTATCCGATTCTTTTGTTTCACCTGTTATTGATCTTGTATCAGATATAAGAGTAGAAACTATACCTGCTTATGACTTAGTTCAAGATTATGAGGCAACTGAAACTTCTTCAAGATTTATAATCTTTAAAAATAAGAGACTTGCTGATTTTATTGAATGTAGAACTAATAGAGTTCTTCAGATTGATGATATTAGTGGAAGATTTTCTAGTGCTGAATTTAATAAAGATGATATTGTTGAAACAGTTGAATATGCCATTACTGACTTCTACTCAAGATTCTTAGTTCAGGTTACTGATGATAAAAAGCAAAGTAGTCAACTTAGTGAAGTTGTTGTATTAAATGATTATGATAACACCTATACATTAAATAAACTTGATTTATTTACTGATGAAAAACTCGGTGAATTTAACGGAGATTTTGCTGCTAGTGGAGATACAACTTTGGTATTTGACCCAGCAAATCCAAATGATTTTAACTACAATATTAAAGTTTATAGAGAGTCATTTACCCCTACAGTTGGTGCAGGATTTACGGAATTTGGATGCGTTAGAATTGATGCTAGAACTAATTCATTAGGTCCTGCTGGTGGTGGTGGATTGGTTGGATTTAAAACTGATGTGTTTAGAGCATTATCTGGTAATTATGATACAACATACACCTTTGCCCAAGTTTTAGATACTGATACCAATAGAATGAACTACTTTGAAGTGGTAGGACATTATGATGGTTCAGATACTCACGTATCAGAGTTCTATTATGATACTTCACCATTAGAGCAATTCTCTGGACAAAACATAGGTACATTTGGATTGAATGTTTCTGGCGGAATCATTTCATTATCATTTGAAAACGATACTAGTAGTAATTTAATAGTTAAAACTAAAACAGTTGGTATTGGATCTACCTCGGTTGGTGTTGGTACATACCGTTATCTGGTTGATGGTCAAATTCCAGGAACAGAAAGAACTGCTAAATTTGATTCCCAGATAAAAATGATCACTGGTATATCAACGGTATTCCAATTTGATACTACAGAACAGTTTAGTCAAAAGTCAATAGTTAAAGTTTCTGTTGGTGATACAACAGCGGTTCATAATTTAACGGTAGTTGCTGATCAAACGAGGATGAATATTCAACATTCATCATTTATAAGTGTTGGAACCAATTCTGGTATTGGAACATTCTCTCAAGAGATAGATGGTTCTATTGCCACAGTCAAATTCCATCCAGATTCAGAATTTTTATCTGATGAAATATCATTACTATCTTATAGTCAACACATTTATGCAGATATTGATGAATTTAACTTCCCAGAGGATTTTACAACTGGAACTTTAGAAGAGAGTATTTCAAATGCATTCTATGGATCAATTAATGATTTTGGAAAAGATAAAAAAGACTTTGATTTAAATTATAAGAGAGTTCCTATTTTTGAAAAGACTTTTAATCCTGGAACCTCTACAATATTAAATCAATCTACAGGCGTCTTTAGTATTGACGATCACTTCTTTGAAACTGGTGAAGAGTTGATTTATACACCAGCATCAACATTGATTGGTGTTGCTGCATCTTCTGTTGGAATTGGAACCACTATTGTTAATGGAACAATCTTTACTGGTGATATTGTAGCAACTGGATTCTCTACTGTTACTGGTATTGCAAATTCTGAGGGATTAGCAGTAGGTTCTATTATATTTGGAGAAGGAATTCCTACAAATACAACTATAACGGGTATTAGTACTTTTGATACTTATTTTGTTGGTGATGTTATTAGTGCAGGATCTAGTGTAATTAGTGGTATTGCAAATACATCTCTTATTAAAGTTGGTGCAGGAATATTCTCTGGTGATAATACTGCATTGGGGTCAGTATTTGCGGTTGGAATTAATTCAATTACGGCATCGGTAAATATCGATGGTGGAGATGATAGAGTTTACTTCACAGACACTGCAAATTGGTCTGTAGAGATGTCAAATGTTTCTACTGCGACTACTTTTAGGGGAACGCATACAACAGGCATTACAACCGATATAATGCCCGAAAGAGTTTATGCTATTAGATTAACAAAAGATACCTTCAAGTTAACTGGAACTGCAGGTGGTAGTGGAATCGGATTTACTTTTACTGATAGTGGATCTGGAAACCGCCACAAGTTGGAGATGAAGAAAAAACTTGAAAAATCATTGATTACTGTTGACGGTGTTACTCAATACCCATTAATTTACACTCCACTAGTATTTGATTTAGAAAATAATGGTGGTGGAACAATTGGTGCAGCTGTAACTTTCCTATCTCTTTCTGGAATATCTTCAATCAAACCTAGAGATATTCTCAGAGTTGATGATGAATTCTTGGAAATTCAAAATGTTGGATTGGGAACGACTAATAGTGGACCAATTACTGGAATTGGAACAGTTCCCGTTATTCAAGTTGAGCGAGGTTTTGTAGGGACTGCTGCTACAGATCATCAGGATGGATCTGAAGCAAGGATCTTTAAGGGTGCATATAATATAGTTGGAAATAAAATTCACTTTACTCAGGCACCTGATGGTAAAGGTAATAATGATAGATTAGATGCAAGTGCTCTTTCTCTACCAAAATCAACTTTTAATGGAAGAGTTTATTTAAGGAATGATTATTCTGGCAATAAAATTTATGATGATATTTCTCTTGAATTTAATGGAATTGGTCGAACATTCTCAATTAAACGTGAGGGTGTTGATACTTTAGGATTGGAAGCGGGAAGTAATTTGGTATTCATCAATGACATCTTCCAAACTCCAGATACCACCAACAATGTGGGTAATAACTATAGTTTTGCCGCAGATGAGGTTACTGGTATTTCAAGTGTAACCTTTACTGGTATTAAGCAAGAAGGAACTGATAATGTAATTATAAATGAATTTGATGTCAATCAAAATCAAATACCAAGAGGTGGTGTTATAGTTTCTCTTGCATCTACGGGTGGTCTAGGTTATGCACCATTAGTAGGTTCCAAGGTTAAACCATTTGTTAGTGCTGCTGGAACTATAACAAGTTTGGCAGGAGTATCTACTTTTAGTGATAAAGTTGTTAGCATTAGCACTTCATTGTATGATGAAAAAACTGGTATTCTACAGGTTACAACAAATGCGCCCCATAATCTTTCTGGATCTGGATCTCAAGTTCATTTATTAGGATTGGAATTCTCCTGCCCATCTGATGTTGTTGGTCAGGTAACTAATGCAGCATATACCCCAAATACAGGTAACTTGGTTATTACAATACCAAATCACGGACTTGTAAATGGTGATGCAGTCAAATTTGAAAGCAATTCACTTACATTTACTTGTTTGATGGATGGCAATACTGATAATAAAACATATCCTCGCCCAAATATTGACCCTGTGGTTAATGAATATCTAACAATTAGTAATGTAACTACAAACACATTTAGAGTAAATGTAGGTGCATCACCTCTTGTTAGCAATGATGTATCAGCAGCAACTTATAATCCAAATACTGGTGTTCTAACTCTTACAATTGGTGCTCATGACTTAATAGTAGGTAAGAGCATCAGAATTGATACTGATTCATTAACATTCACATGTGCTGAAGATAGTCATGGTTCAAACCATACTTATCCAAGAGCAACAGATCCAGTAGCAGATACTGCTATTGATATTACTGATGTTGGAACCACAACAGCAAATATTACCGCTGCATCTTATAATCCATCAACAGGTGTATTAACTATTACATCTGCAAGTCACGGTTTATCAACGAATGATAGAGTTCAGATTGCTACTAACTCCATGACATTCACTTGCGGATTAGATAGTAATGCCACTGAGCATACTTATCCTAGAGCAAATGATCCAATAAGTCAAAAGTGGCAAAAAGTAACTGTAACAGATACAGACACATTTACTATTAATGTCGGTGCCTCAGGTGATACATCACTCCATACCTTTGTTACAGCAAGTGCAGGTGCTTTGATTATGCAAACAGGTGTAATTACGATGAACGTTGGTACTTCATCTAACACTACGGCACATACATTTGTCTCTGCTACCTCTGGAGCTGTTAAGACTGGTGGAAACTATGGTCACAGTTTTGTAAGTGCAACACCAACTGCTGTTCGTACAATTAATTATACTGGTATAACAACAACATTCTTCCCAGATGGTAAGTATGGATATGTATTCCCAGTTAATGGTGTAACATCACTAACAGAATTTGGTGTAAATGTTGGCGTTAGCACTATAAAACACTTCTATGAGAAGGGTGGTGCTATGAGAGAGTATTATCCAAATCTTACTTTTGGATCTGGATATAGAGGTAATGTTGGAGTTGCAGTTACCGATCTTGCGTATGAGCATAGATTTGTCAGTGCAGGAATTAATTCAATTACTGACGATGCAAATGTAACCTATACTGCAACTAACGCAAAATATACCTCACAATCTGGTGTTTTAGTTCTTACTATTCCAAATCATGGATTAACAGTATCAAATACTGTTGGTATTGATACTGGATCTATTGTATTTACGTGCTCCAAAGATAACTTTAAGACAGAACATCCATATCCAAGATCAACTGATCCTGTTGCGGGCACTCAAACAGCGATTACCTCTGTTTCTACCAACACAATTACAGTTAATGTTGGACCAGGTGGTGGAGCAGGAACAGGTGCAAATATTACGGCAACTGTTGGTGCTGGTGGAACCTTGGCATTTAACATTGTTAGTGGTGGAAGTGGTTATGTGAATCCACTAGTAACCGTTGATAGTCCATCATACGAAGATCTACCTGTAACGGGTGTTTCTAGATTGGGTCTAGGCAATACAACTGATGTTGGTGTTGGTTTATCAATGACATTTGAAATGGGTCCATCATCTGTAGGTATTGGAACATCTCATTTTGAAGTTTCAAGATATTTCATAAGTAAAAACGGTTATGCATTCCGCAGAGGAGATGTTATAAAACCAGTTGGTTTAGTAACTGCCGCAGGACTATCAGAACCAATCGATGAAATTTTATTCACGGTTGAAGATGTGTTTAATGACTCTTTTGCATCATGGCAGTTAGGTGAATTTGATTATATTGACAGTAATGCATCTAGACAGGATAGTGTTAGGACTAGATTCCCACTATTCAAGAATGGTCAGTTACTAAGTTTTGAAAGAGGTAACAGTGGTACAAGTGGCGCAGTTTCATCACTAATTGACTTTGATTCTATTCTTCTAATTTATATTAATGGTGTTATGCAGGAACCAGGTGTTTCTTATACATTTGAGGGCGGTACAACGTTCATATTTAAAGAAGCACCTAAAAAAGAAGATAAAGTAGATGTATTTTTCTATAGAGGAACTCGTGGTGAAGATAGTAGTGAAATTAATGTAAATGAAACTATTCAACCAGGCGATGATTTACAGATTTTTAAACATAATTCTATTCCAGGAACAGTAACTCAAGATACTAGAATTGTAGCAGCAATTACTTCAGCAGATACTGTTGAAACTGGTATATATCTTGGAGATGGTATAGATGAAAAATTTGATAAACCAGTTTCCTGGACTAAACAAAAGAGAGATCTTTTAATTAAAAATAATGCACAATCAAAAGCAAGAGATTCTCTCGAAGGACAAGTTTATCCAACTGCAAGAGTAATTAAAAACTTTGATGCAAATGATAATGAAATTTTTGTAGATGACGCACAATTCTTTAATTATGAAGAAAATAATTCTGATATTGTTATTCAGGATATATCTACATTACTATTACCAGAATTATCAAACCCAGTAGGTGCTGGATTGACCGCCGTTGTTTCTACAGCAGGAACTATAACATCGGTTCAAGTTGTTGATGGTGGTAGTGGTTATACTCCATCATCATCTATTGCAGTTCAAATTGCTCCACCAATTGGTGGAATTGGAACAGTATTTAAAGCAGAAATTAAGGAGAGAGTTGGAAGTGTTGGTATTGGATCAACTGTAATTACTGGAATTGATATTTCACAAATCAAAATAGGTCACTTCTTAAATAAAGCATTTTTAGGTAGTGTGGAAATTATTGACGATACATTCTCAGTAATTGGTATAACAACCTTTAATAATGGACAGATTGAACTCAATAAATCTGTTGGTAATTCTGCAGCAGTTACAAGAACTTTTGATTTTGGTTTATATCAAGATCAAGAAAAGGCGGTTGCAACTACTGTTGTTTCTGCTGCTGGTACTATTGCTTCAGTCACACTCACCAATCCTGGTTCTGGATATACAACTACTGCAACTCCAGCATTAATTACAAAATTACCAGATACTCCTAAAGAACTTATTAGTGGAATTAGATTTGTATCTGGATACAGTGGAATTATTACAGGAATTTCAACTGCTGATGGAATTGGAGTTGATAGAGCAATTCGATTTGATCTTGAATTTGAGCAAACTGATGTTATAGATTCTTTACAGGTTGGATACCCAATATTAATTTCAGATACAACAGTTGGAGTTGGAGTAACCTCTATTGATGACAGCGATAATGCTGTTGTTGGTATAGGAACAACATTTGTTGATAATATATACTATGTACATGCTTTTACAAGATCCAATTTAACTGGTATTATTACTGCAAATGTTCTATCATCGACTAATAACGTTGGTATAGCAACAACTACAGGATCAAGATCCAACCCATGTGGATCATTCTCATGGGGTAGACTTGCAGGATTTGAGAGAGGAACTGAAGCGATTGGTGTTGCAGTTTCTGGTTTCACTATTAATTCTGGATTATCAACCTTCCCAATTCTCCAAAGAAGAGGATTTGGACTCAGAGATAATGGATCTCTGAGAAAGGATCTTGGATAATCAATTATAAATATAGAAAAACGCTAGTAATATGTCTGCGATTGTCACAGATCAATTTAGAATTTTAAACGCATCTAATTTTGTGGGTTCGGTCAACGATCCTGACAATTCGTTTTATGTGTTTTTGAGTTTGGTTAATCCCTCGGCAGTTGGATTTGGTAGATCAACTACCTGGGATACCAACACTCCTTCACCTACTGATAACTTGAGTTACTTAGATCATGTAAAAGACACAATGATTTTTGGTAAAAGAATCACTGTTAATGATGTTAGACGATTAGTTAGGAGAGTTGATTGGACACAGGGAACTGTATATGAAATGTATAGGCATGACTACAGTATCACCAATCCTTCACCACAAACAAATTCTACTAGATTATATGATTCTAATTATTATGTAATGAATAGTGATTTTAGAGTATATGTTTGTATTGATAATGGATCATCTGGAGTAAATGTTAGTGGTAATTTTTCACAGGATGAACCTACTTTTGTTGATTTAGAACCATCTAGAGCTGGTGAAAGTGGAGATGGTTATATTTGGAAATATCTATTTACAATATCACCTAGTGATATTATTAAATTTGACTCTATTGAATATATTCCAATTCCAAACGATTGGGATACAACTACAGACGCACAGATTGTTTCAGTTAGAGACAATGGTGATTCTACAATTAATGAAAATCAAATTAAAAAAATCTATGTTCAGGATCAAGGTTCTGGATATAATACAACTGATGCAGAATTAGATATTCTTGGTGATGGTACTGGAGGTAAAGCAGTTGTAAATGTTGTTGGTGGAAAAATAATTTCGGCAACTGTTTCTGCCGGTGGAAGTGGATATTCGTATGGAAGAGTTGATTTATCAACTATCAATTCTGGAGCAACAGGTTTTGCACATCTAATTCCAATCATCCCACCATCTAGGGGACATGGGTATGATATTTACAACGAATTAGGAACTGATAGAGTTCTTGTTTATGCAAGATTTGATTCATCTACAAAAGATTTTCCACTAGATACTAGATTCTCTCAAATTGGTATTATTAAAAATCCAGCAAGAATTGGAGCAGCATCTTCTGTTTTCCAAGAGAGTCAATTCTCAAATTTAGGTGGATTTAAATTATCATCTGTTTCTAATCCAGAAGATGCTGCTCCTGGAAATAGAATTTTCCAATCAGTTTCTGGAGTTGGAACTGCAACAGCATATATGGCATCTTATGATGAAGAAACTAAAGTTTTAAAATATTTCCAAGATAGATCTCTATACTTTAATACTGGATCTTTTGACCAAAAAGATTCTAAAACTATTGTATCTGAAGCAAAAAAAGTTGATTTCAGAAAAGATGGTGGAACTATAACTTCAATTAATAGTTTTAATGGAACAATTGATCAAAATTTCACTGGAATAACTACTTCAATTACAGCAACTAAAAATGTCAATTTGGCAACTCAATTTACAAATGGGATCTCTTTACCAGAGATAAATAAAGGATCAGGGGAAATTATCTATATTGATAATAGACCTCGGGTAAATCGAAACCAAAGACAAAAAGAAGATATTAAAATCATACTGGAATTCTAAAGATGTCACAAAAATCAAACTTAAATGTTTCTCCATATTTTGATGATTTTGATCCCAATAGTAATTTTTACAGGATCCTTTTCAAACCAGGATATCCAGTTCAATCGAGGGAGCTGACATCTCTTCAAAGTATTTTACAAAATCAAGTAAGTTCTTTTGGTAGTCACTTCTTCAAAGATGGATCTATTGTAATACCAGGAAATATTACATATAATCCATCATATTATGCTGTAAAAATTAATCCAACTCACATAGGTTTGAGTGTTGGGTTATATATTGATCAATTAGTTGGTAAGAAAATAAAAGGTCAGACATCACAAATCACTGCCGTTGTTCAGAAAGTATTAAAAAATACTCAATCTATAACTGGAGATTATACCTTATACGTAAAATATATTACTGCAGATGCGAATTTTAACACTAGTCAATTTAGAGATGGAGAGACTCTAATTGCTTTAGATAATGTAACCTATGGAAACACTACAATACCATCAGGTGACACTTTTGGTACTACAATTAATTCTGAATCAACATTTACCGCATCTTCAGTTTCAATACTAGAAGGAACTTACTTTGTAAGAGGTCATTTTCTTAAAATTGCTGCAAATACTTTAATATTGGATCAATATTCAAATACACCTTCGTATAGAGTTGGTCTATTTATTAGTGAGTCTATTGTTGATGCACAGGAAGATAATACACTATATGATAATGCTAGAGGTTTTTCAAATTATGCCGCACCAGGTGCTGATAGATTAAAAATAACAGCAACACTTACTAAAAAAAGATTAACCAATACTGATGATAAAGATTTTGTTGAGCTACTTAGAGTAGATAGAGGTGTTGTCAAAAAAATTCAAGATACTAGCACATATTCTCAAATTAGAGATTATCTTGCTAAGAGAACATTTGAGGAATCTGGTGATTATGCTGTAGATAAATTTGATGTTGAGATTGAAAATTCTTTAAATGATAGATTGGGTTCTGATGGAATTTATTTTGAAAATCAAATCACAGAGCAAGGTAATGTACCTTCAGAAAACTTATTAGCAGTTAAAATATCTCCAGGAAAAGCATATGTTCGTGGATTTGACATTGAAAAATCCTCCTCTACTATTTTAGACGTTAGAAAACCAAGATCAACTGAGCAGGTATCTACTGCTTCTATCCCATTTGAAATGGGAAATAAAGTAAAACTTAATAATGTTCAGGGAACACCTGCTATTGGAATCAATAATAATTTTTCGGTAAATCTTTTTAGTCAGAGAAAAGCAAATAATACCTCAGGAACTGGAACTCAAGTTGGTACTGCAAGAGTTTATTCTTTCTCTCTTTCTGATGCAGCTACATCTACTCAAGCAAATGAATGGAATATTTACCTGTATGATATACAAACTTTTACTAAATTACAGTTAACATCTCCAGTAACAAATGCTAATGATGCACCATTGAACTCATTGGTAAAAGGAACTAGAAGTGGGGCAACTGGTTTTATTCAATCTAAAGGTGATACAAACGCTACTATTACCCTCACCCAAACTTCTGGGTCGTTCTTACCTGGAGAAGAAATTACATTATCTAGTACAAATGGTGATGAATTTGTAGATAGTTTTACAAGATCAGTTACTTCAGTTCAAGTTTTTGGACCAAAAGATATTAAATCATTATTCCAAGCTGCTGGTGGTGGAAATGGGTTAGCATCCAATTTTAGTGGAGATACCATTGGTATAGAAGTAGTTCCAAATAACTTTAGTGTAACTGACGAATTATCGGTTAGCACATTTAGTGGTCAGACTGGTTTTGCTACAGTCAGTGGTAGAACCTTCGCTGGAATTACTACTGATACTATAATTTCATATCAAGTTAGTGGTCAAGATTTCCCAAACTTTAATAGAATATCAGGCATTTCAACCGATTCTTTAAGTATTAATTTAGCAAGTACAACTACTGTTAATCAAATAAACAATGGAGGCATTGTAAGTGGTGATTATAACTTTAAAATTATTAAACCATCGATTCAAAATGCCGATCAAGCGCATTTATATTCAGAATTAAGTTCTAAAAATATATCAAACGTTTCATTTACCGGATCAAATATTTTAGTTCAGAGACAAGCAACTGGAAAATCAACTGATAATAATGGTACTCTGACTGTTGATCGTACTGATGTTGGTATCACAAGTTGTTTCTTTGAACCATATTCCCAAAATAGATATGCGGTATTTTATAGTGATGGTACATCCGCAAATCTAACTTCAGATCAAGTTGTCGTATCCGCTAACTCCCTAGATGTAACAATTAGTGGATTAATTGCCAATCAAAATAATGTTATAGTAAATGCCATTGTTAAAAAAGTTGGTATTGTTAACAAACAAAAAAATTATATTAAGAGTGAAAAGGTTGAGGTTTCGGGAACTAGTAGTGGTGTTACTACTAGTACTAATGGACTAACGTATAATGCATATCATGGTCTTCGCGTTCAAGATGATGAAATTTCTTTGAATTTACCAGATGCATGTAAAGTTGTTGCTATTTACGAGTCATTAGATACATCTAGTGTTGTACTAGATAACCTCAATTTCTCTGCTGGATTAAACTTAAATAACACTTCAGTTCTTGGTGAAAAAGTTATTGGTCAGAGTAGTGGTGCTGTTGGACAAATTGTTACCCAAACTTCCGCTTCACAAATTGAGTTTGTTTATTTAAATTCTGAAAAATTTATTGCAAATGAAACAGTTTCTTTTGAAGATTCTGGTATAAGATCTTCAGTATTATCAATAGGAAAAGGTAATTATATTGATAAAACTAATGATTATATTTTAGATAAGGGACATAGAGAACAATATTCTGATTACTCTAGAATAATCAGAAAATCCGATAAATTTATTCCTTCTAGGAAATTAATGATCATTTTTGATTATTATAATGTTCCTGCTGGCGACAATGGAGATGTTTTTACTGTTAATAGTTACAATGATGAAAGATATGAATCAGATGTTCCAAAGTTTAAAGATGAAGTACGAGCAACAGATACTTTAGATTTTAGACCAAGAGTTGCTCCTTTCTCAGCAACTGATGCATCTCCATTTGCATTTGCTAGTAGAAGTTTTGATGCAGGTTCTAATCCATCATTTGTTGTTGCACCAAATGAAACTTCTATAATTGGATATTCTTATTACCTACCTAGAATAGACAGAATTGTATTGAATAAGAGTGGATCTATTAATCATATTCAGGGTGTTCCATCAGCATCTCCAGTAAAACCTGGTATAATTGATGAATCAATGGAACTGGCAACCTTAGAATTACCAGCGTATTTGTATAATCCAGATGATGTAAAAATAACACTTGTTAATAATAAGCGTTATACAATGCGAGATCTTCGCAATATTGAAAATAGATTAGAGCAAGTTGAAAAAGTAACATCTTTATCATTGCTTGAACTAAACACTCAGGCATTACAAATTCAAGATTCGGATGGATTATCTAGATTTAAATCAGGATTCTTTGTAGATAATTTCAAAGGAACCGAATTTATTGATGTTGATAATTCAGATGCTAATACAACAATAGATTTGGAATCTGATGAATTACGTGCTGATCTTTCATTCTCTTCGATAAAATCACAATTAGCACCAACTACAACAGAGAATACAGATACATTAGATTTCTCTTCAGATTACACTTTAACTGATCCAAATATTAAAAAAACTGGCGATTTAATTACCCTAAATTATTCATCTGTTTTATGGAATGGTATTCAACAGTCATTTGCGACAAAAATTCAAGATGTTAATCCATTTGGAATAGAAAATTATAATGGAAACGTTAAACTAAGACCTTCTTCGGATACTTGGGTGAAAACGCTCAATATGTCTGGAAATATTATTAGATCTCAAAGTGATTGGGAAAATTCATATATTGGCAATTTATTGACTAGTTCTAGACCATCAGATAAACTGAGATCTAGAAACATTGAATTTACTGCTTCAGGATTACAACCATCAACAAATCATTTTGCTTTCTTTGGTGGTAACTCAAATATTGATGTTATACCTAAATTAGTTCAAGTAACTATGTCCAATGGATCTTTCCAAGCAGGAGAAACTGTATATGGATATAGTGATGGTGTCAAAGTAGCAGCGTTTAGATTGGCAAATGCTAATCATAAGTTTGGACCATATATGGCACCATCGGTTACATATGAAACTAACCCATATTTTCCAGTATCTACACAACTTGCTACGGTGTATTCATCATCAACACCAACAATTAATATCGATACATTTTCTTTATCAGATGATTCTGATGGAAGATTTTATGGATGTATTTTTGAAGGAATGA
>CEUH01018953.1_pt1 | contig 23317 bp, 24 predicted proteins | sample 356461 | NCBI WGS metagenome assembly CEUH01 (sample SAMEA2623275, study PRJEB7988) | marine metagenome | isolation source: saline water (ENVO:00002010), including
GATTATTTAGCAAATGGTGGAGATGAAATGTTATTTTTCAAAAACTGTGATAGGTATGAAACAAATTTATTACTTAGAGATGTTATAATTAATTACATAACAGAATTAGGAAATAAAAATATAAACATTAATGCTGAAATTGATGGAAGAGTCACATTGGATAAGTAGAAGAAAGTTTGTCAAAAATATGTCTTTGGCAGGGATATCATTTCCATTAGCAATTAACTCCCCATTACAAAGCGATGATAAATTAAAAAAATTAGTTATTCTTCACACTAACGACATTCATAGCCACATTGATCCTTTTCCAGAAAATAGTTTTAAATATCCATCAAAAGGAGGAATGACAAAAATTGCTGCACTTGTAAATAAAATAAGAGGAATAGAAAGTAATGTTTTACTACTAGACGCAGGAGATATTTTTCAAGGTACTATTTATTTTAATCGATTTAAAGGAGAAGTGGAACTAAAAATTATGAGTCAGTTGGGGTACGCTGCATCAACTATGGGAAATCATGACTTTGATAATGGCTTGGATGGATTCAACAAAATTATACATCATGCTAAATTTCCATTTTTATGCTCAAATTATGACTTCAGCAATACTGTTTTAAAAGATAAAACACGACCATTTTTAATTAAAGATATTAAAAATTTAAAGATTGGAATTTTTGGTATTGGAATTCAACTCGATGGATTAGTAAATAAGAAAAATTATGCAGGGACTAAATACTTAGATCCACTTAAAACTGCTAGTTACTGGTCAACATACTTAAAAAAAACAAAAAAATGTCAACTAATAATTTGTTTGAGTCACTTAGGTTTTAATTATGAAAATAATAGAATATCAGATATTATTTTAGCTAAAAATTCTAAGTATATTGATGTAATTATTGGAGGTCATACACACACATTCCTAGAAAAATCTGTAGTAATAAAAAATAAAATTAAAAAGGATGTTATTATTAACCAAGCTGGTTGGGGGGCTCTAAGTCTTGGAAGAATAGACTTAATTTATGATGATAAAAATATGGACCATGACTATCTAACATATAATATTGTTCGAAAAAAAAATTATGCCAAAATTTAATTTTTTGGACAAGTATTTTTTTTTTAATAAACAATAGCCTAAAGGTTTTTTTTTTAACTTTTTTATTGAAATATTTGTTTGACGATTGAGCAACATGTTTTTTAATAAACTAGCAGCATACATGTAGGTAGTATAAATGCACTCAATTTTACTTTATTGTCTAAATTTTTAAAAAATTAATTAATGAGCAAATCATTTGAAATTACTTGGGAAAATTGCCTAACTGTTATTAAAGATAATGTATCTATCCAAGCATTCAAAACATGGTTTGAACCAATAAAACCAATAAAACTGAAAAGTAATATTCTGACAATACAAGTTCCTTCACAATTTTTTTATGAATGGCTTGAAGAACATTACATAGACTTACTTAAAAAAACTATCAGAAAAGAAATTGGTCCTGATGCGAAACTTGAATACAGTATTGTTATGGAGAATAATATTGGAAACAAAAACCCTTACACTATTAAAATTCCTACAACTGAAAAAAAAGCTATCAAAAATCCACAAGTATCAATGCCACTTGATATTGGAAATAACGCGATACGGAATCCATTTGTAATACCAGGATTAAGAAAAGTTAATGTTGATTCCAACTTAAATCCAAATTACTCTTTTGAAAATTTTATCGAAGGTGATTGCAATAGACTAGCTAGATCTGCAGGTTTTGCTGTTGCAGAAAAGCCTGGTGGAACAGCATTTAATCCTCTGTTGATCTACGGTGGGGTCGGTCTTGGTAAAACACATTTAGGCCACGCAATTGGAATAGCAATCAAAAACCGTTTTCCGAATAAAACCGTACTTTACGTATCTTCAGAAAAATTTACACACCAATTTATTGACTCAGTTAAAAATAATTCTACAAATGATTTTATTCATTTCTATCAAATGATAGATGTTCTTATAATTGATGATGTTCAATTCTTTTCTGGGAAAGAAAAAACTCAAGATGTTTTCTTCCATATTTTCAATCATCTTCACCAAACAGGAAAACAATTAGTACTTACATCTGATAAAGCACCAGTAGAAATGCAAGGAATGGAACAACGACTTTTATCAAGATTCAAATGGGGACTTTCTGCAGACTTACAAATGGCAGACCTTGAAACAAGAATTGCTATCTTACATAAAAAAATGTATTCAGATGGTATTGAACTACCACACGAAGTTGTTGAATACCTTGCTTACAGCATTTCTAACAACATAAGAGAATTAGAAGGAGCACTAATCTCACTTATAGCACAATCTTCACTAAATAAAAAGTCAATCACTCTTGACTTAGCTAAACAAATGATAGATAAATTTGTTAAAAACACTGCAAGAGAGGTATCAATCGAGTATATCCAAAAAGTTGTCTGTGATTATTTTGATTTGCCGATTGAATTAATGAAATCAAAAACCAGGAAAAGAGAAGTTGTTCAGGCTAGACAAATAGCAATGTATTTTTCGAAAAAAATGACAAAATCTTCATTAGCTAATATCGGGATGCACTGTGGGGGGAAAGATCATGCAACGGTTTTACACGCATGCAGAACTGTAAACAACTTAGCGGAGACCGATAAACACTTTAGGACATATCTCGCAGATCTAGAAAAAAAACTTAGCGTACAATAATATTTTATGCAAAGCTTCTTAATGGTATGCCTAGGTAATATTTGCCGCTCACCATTGGCGCAAGGAATATTACACCATAAATTAAATAAACTCAATATAGATAATATAAATGTTGATTCCGCTGGAACAGGTAATTGGCATGTTGGTTCCAGCCCTGATAAAAGAAGTATTGAGATAGCTATGAAACATGAAATTGATATAAGTAACCAAAAAGCGAGACAATTTAGTTACGAAGACTTTGAAAAATTTGATCAGATTTTTGTTATGGATACCTCAAACCTTCAAAACATTCGCAGCCAAGCAAAATCAAAAAAAGACATCGAAAAAATAAAACTAATACTAGATTATTCCTATCCAGATAAAAACGAGTCAGTACCAGATCCTTACTTCGGTGGTATAGATGGTTTTGAACAAGTCTATAATCTTTTAAATAATGCCTGCGACAAAATTATTGAAAACTTAATTAAAAAAAAGTGACCAAAGGTTGTGTTTACTTGATACCTGTTTTAATTGATGATGATAGTGAATTTAATAAGACTTATATTGCTCCATATATTACAGCTAGAATTAACAACTTAGACTATTTTGTTGTAGAGAATGTAAGGACTGCAAGGAGGTTTATTAAAAAAATCAATCCAAATTTTGATATAAACAATACCAAATTTGTTGAGCTCAACAAAAGAACTAATAAAATAACTGTAGAAAAGATAATTAACACTGTGAAATTTGGGACATCTATTGGATTAATGAGCGAATCTGGATGTCCAGGCATAGCTGATCCCGGTAGTGAAATATGTAGTCTTGCTCATAAAAATAACATAAAAGTAAAACCATTGATTGGACCCTGCTCAATAATATTAGCTTTGATGGCAAGTGGTTTAGGTGGACAAAACTTCTCTTTCCATGGATACCTACCAATAGAAAAGACAGAAAGAATCAAAAAGATTAAAAAACTTTGTAAAATAAATTATACACATATTTTTATTGAAACACCTTACAGAAACAATCAGCTACTTGAAGATTTAATAAAATACATAGAACCTAAATCAAAAAAGCTTACAATTGCAAGCAACGTTACAAGTAGTGGAGAAATTATAATAACCAAGCGCATTGAGGATTTTAAAAAATTAAATCTAGATCTCAATAAAAAACCAACTATTTTCATTTTTGAATAATTAAAAAAATCAATTAATTCTTAAATTAACTATAGCTGGAGTGTATGGAGGTATTTTATTTATAAACGAGCCCCTCTCCTCAAAAAGTAGTTCAGATGGGATTATAGCGACAATAGAATCTCCTTTTTCGTATCTTCTTGTCAGTATTTCAAAACCTTCAAGCAATTGATTATTCAAATTGTTGTCATAAAATTCGTAGTTGAAATTAGTCGAATAGAGTAATCTATTTCGTAAATCTGTAATAGTATATTTAAGAGATAAGTACCGTTCTAAGGTATCATAGTTAGGGGAAATTCTGTCGCTAGATGCTACTTTAATGGAATATAAACCTTTGTACTTATAAATATTTACAAATGATGTATCCCATTGCTTTTTAAATTCGCTTAATAATCTATTTTCAGAGATTATTGACGATTCTTTTAGTTTTAAATTAAATTCTTGTTGCTCTTTGGAATTATTAAATGCTACATTTTTAATATTAATTCTTAAAGAATCAGGACATCTTAAGATGAAATTTTTATAATTATATTTTTCTCCAAAAAAAGTATTAAAAAATATTTTAGACGATACATTAAAAGAAAAACTATCACCAACACAAGTTTTTAAAAAAACATCATTCAATGGTGACTTAAGAATAGTAGAATCATAATAGAAAGAAGAAATACTATTCATTCCATGGTATTCAGTAGAAAATATATCATTTCCCATATCATCGGTTGCGGAAATATTAAGGTTTAATATGCAACCCTTGAAAATACCATTATGACCTGATCCTATCCGAAAAAAATTAACCATGTAGCCATTGTCAGTTTTAATTACTCCATGATCATTTCTTGAACAAGAAAATAAAATTGCAAAAATAATTAAGAAGTGTTTTTTAATGTAATACATCAATTAGCTTTATGTAGTATAATACTGCAGATAGAGGTGGTATTTTTTTTGAGTCTCCTGTAACTCCATGGGCTAAAAAATGAGGTAAAATAACAAGAGCACTATCTCCTTTATTTAAATAAGTGACAACTTCATGAATTCCTGACTCAACCGTAGAACCTTCGATTTTAAATTTTGCTAATCCATTTGAATCTGAATGATAGCACTTTGTCTTATTAGGATCCATTAGTCTTACATCATATGAAAGAACTACTTCATCGCCAATAGAAGGTGAAATTTCACTATTTGAAGAATTAATAATAAAATAACGCAATCCAGACTTTGTATTTTTTGTTTTAATACCCTGCCTAATGCAGTACTGAGATATTTTAAAAGACTCGTCCTTTACCCACTGCGTATTTAATTCTATTGAGTACTCTTTATTTAATTTTTGAAGGTTATTGGAATATTTCTTAGAATCATCTAATTTACTTTCGCAAGAAAGAAAAAATGAACCAAATACAGTGTAAATAATTAACCTTTCAAACAAAATAATCTAAAATTTTTAATCAAATCTTTTTCAACATTCGTAATCTCTTCATTTATTACTAACCCTCCAGCAGCATTTTGGTGTCCTCCACCATTATAAAATTTTTTAGCAAATTCATTAACTTTATATAACCCTTTTGATCTAAAGGAAATTTTAACCATATTTCCATCTTGTCTTAAAAATATACCAACTTCAATACCTTTCAGAGAAAGGCAATGATTAACAAAGCCTTCAGTATCACCTTTTTTAAATTTGAATTTATTTAATTCTTTTTCTGAAAGAGATAAATATGCTAAAGAAGAAACTTTATCGATTTTTATTTTTTGCAGTGCATAACCTAATAAATTCACTTTATTAATATCTTTTTGATCATACACTTTATTTTGAATTTTTGAGTGATCAACTCCTATTTCTATTAAATGTGAAGCAACCTTATGAGTGTAAGAAGTTGTACTAGAATATTTGAATGATCCCGTATCAGTAACTAAGCCTAAATAAATTGCTTGGGCAATTTTTTTATCAATAATTTCAAGATCACCATTATCCTTAATAAAATTATAAATCAACTCAGAAGTTGAAGACGCTGATGTATCGATAATTTCGTGATCACCAAAATTTTCAGGGAATGTATGATGATCGATCACAACAACCGTTTTTTCACTCGATTTATTTAAGAAAGGTGAAATTATTTCTCCAACACGGGATCTTTGGTTAAAATCGAGACAAAAAATTATATCAGCGTTCTTAAAATATGAGTGTAATTCATCGAGAATTTCTGTTGCGCATAATATACTATTACTTTGATCAATCCAGCCTAGGAAATCAGGGAAACGATCTGGAATAATAATCTTATTTTCAAGGCCGACTTTTTTTAAATATATACTAAGTGCAACTGATGATCCTATCGAATCTCCATCGGGACCTTTATGTGAAAGTATTATAGCAAATTTTTTTGATTTAATTATTTCTTTCATCATAAAAAAAACCCTCAGGAGAGGGCTTTAAAACTATCTATTAAAACCTGTCACAATTCCAGGTTGATGTTCAATTAGTAATCCAACACAAGCATAATTGCTACCTGATAGGCCTGAATACATTTCTCCACCTTCTTCACTAGGTACATAAACTTTTATGTTAAGCTTACGTGTTTTATTGGATTGAAAAATAAATTGTTGGCTCATTTCGTCGTCTGTATTGTCATATCTTACAACTTCCTCAGATTCATAAACCCTTCTTTTAACAGTGGTAGGAATTTTTTTAACTTGTTCATAACCGTCTTCGTCATAATATATCTCTTCTTCAAAAGATGTTTCTTCTTTCCAAACTCCTTTAGTAACTTTTTCTGAAATTTTAAACTGAAACTGGCCATCAAGGTGGGAATGAGAAGGGGAACATATTGATATTCTATACTCCATACCTTTATACACTACAATCGTGACAACAGAAGTATCTCCCTGTTCAAAGGCTCCACTGTAACTTTGCATATTTTTTGTAAATCCTAATCTCTTTCCAACAGGACAAAACGAAACTGTATTATAACATTCTCCAGAATTTTGTGATATGCTTATTAATGGTATAAATAGCATTAATAAAATTGTAAACTTTAAATTGGTATTAATCATTTTTAGTATTTTAATTATATAGCACCTTCAATAATTGAAGTTCTAAGCTCTAAAACCATTTCTTTTAGATTATTAAACTGATCTTCGGAAAGTGTAAGATTGGCTCCACCTCCAAACATTGCTACACCATCATCACCGGTTGTTGTAGTGAGTTCACTTTCAGAACTTTCATCACTAGTAACATTGTTAAAAACTTCACTAATGGCTGAAAGTTCAGAAATAACTGATTCTAAGTCTTGGTCTTTAATTTTTGAAGTAAATACAAGTAAATTTTCTAAAGTCAGTTTTTGGTCTGCAATTCTTTGTACAATTTCTGAGCTTTCATTGTATGGTTCAAGATTAAGAATAATATTTAATCCCTCGATCCAACCACCAACAACAATCATTCCTAAAACATCGCCTCTCTCGTTTTGGTCAAGGTATGAATAAGCATTATAATAAACATCATTAGATAGATAAAATAAGGAATCAGCATTAGAACTTTCTAAATTTGCTTGAATTCTTTTATAGATAACCTCATCTAAAGCATTTTCTATTTCAAGATCTTTGGATAAAGATCTTATAGTTTCAAAAATTTTAGAAGCATCTTCAATGTATCCAAGACTTGATACATAGGCTAAATCTGCTGCATAAACTCCGAAATTTAAACCCTTAATACCCTTTGTAGTATAATTTTTTAGATTGTCAATATCATTAAGTATATCCTTATTGTAAGGTGCATTAGCATTTTTTAATACTGCAAATAATTCATTAGGAGTAGGAACTTGATAAAAAACATCACTTGTTTCTTCAGAAACATCGTCAGTTATTTCAACTTCAGTTTCCATTTCATCAATATTTGTATCACCTTCAGATTTAGGTGATGAACAAGATATAATACTAAATATGAAAGCAATACTTAGAATTTTAAAATTTTTAATTTTCATGTTATTAATTTTATGCTAAGAAAACGAATTTGATCAAAGGAACAAAATAAATAAATATCAAAATCATTTCATTAGTAATTTTTCTAATCCATTTATGTGTTCATTAAACGCCTTACGTCCATTTTCTGTTACTTTATATGTTGTTAAAGGCTTTTTTCCAATAAATTGCTTTTTAATCTTAAGAAAAGAAATTTTTTCCAAAGCTTGAATATGACTTGCCAGATTTCCATCAGTGACATCAAGAAGATTTTTGATTTCTTTATAGCTTACCCAGTTATTAACAATTAAAATAGACATTAAACCTATTCTAACCCTCGAGTCAAAAGCTTTATTTAACTGGTCAAATCCTCTCATTTAACTATATCGTATTTGAAATAGAGATATAAACCAAAGAAAATATGTCCAAGACCAAATCCAATCATCCAAAAAATTAATCCTGTACCCATGAAATAGGAAGCTGTTATACCTAATAAAAGCTCTAGATAGCCCAGTTTTTCTAATTCGTCGTAGCTATGTTTACTTGCATTTATTAATCCAAGTCCATAAAAAATTAATGTTGCGGGAGCAACTAGTCCGTATAGACCATGATGAATAAGAAACAGAGAAAAAATTCCCCCAACGAAAAGAGGAATGAACAATGATTTTAAAGTTCGACCAAATGTTGGAGTAAGTAAATCAATATTTTCTTTTTTTGCCTTTGATTTTGCAGATACATATAATAACAGAAGTGATAGTATTAAAATTACAGAAGCAATGTAAACTAATAGTTTTACCTTAGTGTAGAGATCATCAGGGTTACCATTTCGATTAATTAATTGGCTGTAAGAAATCTCTTTTTCACTTAAAGAAAAACTTAAATCAAAGTAAATTATAACACCTCCTATTAATGCAAGAATACCTGTGTAGATAATTGACAAGCCTGAAAGACTTGAAAATTTACTAGACTTCTCCATCATTTCCTTTACCAAGGAAATATCATTTTTAGTTTTTGAGTTAACCATCGAAATACTTTTAAATTACTTTGTAATTCAAAGTTAAACAAATTAACAAAAAATCAAAAAGGGGAAGATTTACTTTTTTAGAATTTTTTTTAGAAAAATAGCGTCATAAAGAAATAAGTATGCACCTTGAACAATCATTGAATTACCGTATCCTCTATACTGAGGATACCTATCATCTCCATTTTTAACCAATGAGTTTAAAATTATACCACCTAATACATAAGAAATATCTAAGCCCATATTAAACTTAATACTTTTTAGTGCTTTTTTTCTTTGTTCTTCAATTTCACTTAATTTCCAGGAAAGCTTACTTCTTCTGTTAACTTCATAATGCGCATATCCGGCAATTGCCCCATTAATAACATTAAAAAAGAAATTCATTTGATGAAAATAATCATTTTTGGTTTGTGGAGTAAATAAATTATCTGTTGCAATTGGTGTCAATGAAAGATTTGCTACAGACCAACCAGAAAGTAGAGCAAGAGATGTTTGTTGATTATGAAAAAAATTATTCTTTATTAATACGCTATCTTTTATAATTGATTGCGTAAATCCTACTGAAAAAAAAGCCATATATATGACTGTAATTAAATATTTAATCATCTTGTAAAATTCTCAATAAATTACGCTAGTTTTCTAGTTGTTGAACAAATAAATTATCTGTGCTAATTTTTCTTTCAAAGTTCTTCTATCCACAATAAAGTCTAAAAATCCCTTTTCTAATAAAAATTCACTTTTTTGAAAACCTTCAGGAAGATCTCTTCCAATTGTCTCCTTGATAACTCTTGGACCAGCAAATCCGATTAAGGCTCCAGGCTCAGCAATATTGATATCTCCTAACATAGCAAAAGAAGCTGTAACTCCACCAGTTGTGGGGTCAGTTAAATAGGAAATGTAAGGCAATTTATGAGAAGATAGTTCCGTGAGTTTTGCAGAAACTTTTGCCATTTGCATTAAGGATATTCCAGCTTCCATCATCCTAGCTCCACCTGATTTAGATATTAAGAGAAATGGACACTTATTTTTAATCGCAACATCAATAGAACGAGATATTATTTCTCCCATTACATTACCCATTGAACCACCAATAAAAGAAAAATCCATACATGCTACAACTATTTTTTTCTCGGATGTGTTCCCATAAGCACCTCTCATTGCGTCATTAAGACCGGTTTTTTTCTGGGTGGATTTAATTCTTTCTGAATATTTCTTTTTGTCTTGAAACTTTAAAACATCTTTGGGTTTTAAATCATTAGCAATTAGTTCATATTCATTATCATCAAAAATAATATCGAAATATTCTTCAGACCCAATTCTAACATGATATCCTTCTTTGGGTGTAACAAAGAAGTTTTCTTTAAGTTCTGACATTTGAATAACATCCCCCGTTGGTGTTTTATACCAAAAACCATCTGGTGATTCCTTTTTTTCATTACTAGGAGTTACAATCCCTTTGTCTTTTCTTTTAAACCATGGATTTTCAGTAGTATTATTACTCATAAGATTGAATTTACAACTAAATTAAAAAATTATGCAATAGTTATGCTTTTATCTAAATAAACATCTTGAATAGAATTTAATAAATCTATCCCTTCCTTCATTGGTTTTTGAAAAGCTTTTCTTCCTAAAATTAAACCATGGCCACCAGCTCTTTTGTTGATAACTGCTGTCGAAACACCATCAAATAAATCTGATTGACTACTGCCAGTAGAAGCACCGCCAGAATTGATCAAACCAATTCTACCCATATAACAGTTTGCAGCTTGGTATCTACATAAATCAATAGGGTGATCAGTCGTTAACTCACTGTATACCTTTTCATGTGTTTTTCCAAAATTCACAGCATTATATCCACCATTATTTTCAGGCAATTTTTGCTTAATTATATCCGCCTGGATAGTTACACCCAAATGATTAGCCTGAGAAGTTAAATCTGCAGAGACATGGTAATCAACCCCATCTTTTTTAAATGCACTATTTCTTGTGTAACACCACAATATAGTAGCCATTCCAAGCTCATGAGCTCTCTCGAAGGCTTGAGCAACCTCAATTATTTGACGATTTGATCCTTCAGAACCAAAATAAATTGTAGCACCAACTGCAGCTGCACCCATGTTCCAAGCTTCATCAACAGAACCAAACATAATTTGTTCAAAACTACTTGGATAGGAAAGAAACTCATTATGATTTAATTTTACAATAAAAGGTATTTTATGAGCATACTTTCTTGACATATTAGCTAAAACCCCGAAAGTTGAAGCTACACCACTACAACCTCCTTCAATAGCTAAGTTTATAATATTTTCTGGATCAAAATATATTGGATTAGGGGCGAATGAAGCTCCAGCAGAATGTTCAATGCCCTGATCGACGGGTAATATGGACAAATAACCAGTTCCTGACAGTCTACCATGCGTATATAATGATTCTAAATTTCTTAAAACCAAATTCGATCTATTGGTATTAAGAAAGTATTTACTAACAAATTCACTACTTGGTAAATGTATACTTTCTTTATTTATTGTTTCGCACTGGTGGTCTAGATAGTACTCAGCTTTTTCGCCTAAAATTTCCTGAATTGTATTATTTTTTACTGAAGACATTATGTATTTTTAAATTTGAAGCAAAACTAAAAAAATTGATCATTGGCGCAAAAGAATTTTCTAGAAAGGATAACCAATTCCAATATTAAATTGCAAAGGATGAAATTGCTTTCTGTCTGAAAAATTATTTTTAAAAATCCATGCACTCGTCAAATTAATATTTGATTCATTGTAAGGAATGACAGGATTTTTCAATGGAATTGCAAGATCAGCACGAACTATAAAAAAATCTAAATTAAGTCTTAATCCTATTCCTGCTCCAAAAGCAATTTGATCAGCAAAAGAATTCCACTTAAATTGTCCATTAGCTCTCAAAGAATCGTATCTTAAAAGCCAAACATTACCCATATCTAAAAAAACTGCACCTTCAATAAAATCCGAAATTGGAAACCTAGCTTCAAGATTGCCCTCTAATTTGATATCTCCAATTTTATCGTATCTCAAAGAAGAGTCATAATATGCCCCTGGGCCTAAAGATCTAACTTTCCAAGCTCTCATGCCATTAGAACCTCCTGAAAAAAAGCTTTTTTCAAATGGTAGAGCTTCAATTTGATTTTTATTTGGGATCCCAATTCCAGCGAATAACCGGTAAACAAACTTTGAATTAAATAATATTGGCTGGTAATACCTTAAGTCTAATGATAATTTCTGAAAATGTGAATACCTTATATTTAGTAGATTGTAATAAGTATTTGTCAAACTATCTTTTACTTTTCCTATTAATTCATGAAACCGAAATAAAGCTCCACCAGCAGATTCAAAAGTAGCTTTAGCATAAAAATCTCTTTTAGTGATATTTAAGTTCTGACTATTGTACTCAAAAGAAAATAAACCTCCAGTAATAATATGATCTAAAAAACTAGTTGCAATAAATTGATCATTCAGAGAATTAATTTGCAATTCATAAAGTGGGTCTAGATCTATATCAACAACACTTATCAAAAGTGGATTAATGTGCCAAGTAATTGCCTTATTTTCATGAAAAACCCAACCAAAGGAAAACTCTTGATTCCATCTTGTAAAATCAGGCCTTTGTTGATAATTTATTGAACCTGTAATTTCTGTTCTTGAATTAATATGATTTTTTAAATTTTTGAATTTGTTAATCAGAAAATACTTAGGTATCAGGAATTTAAATTCTGGACCAATTTCAAGCGTGTTAAATGTATTATTAGTCTCAATGGTATCTGAATATAAGAGTTGTGTTTCTAACCCACCTTTAATTGAAAACAAAAAATTTTCTCCACCATGAAAAAGATTATTATGGTTATAACTTATACTTCCCTCAGTTCCATATACTCCTTCACTATTTGTACCATCAATTGAAATGCCAAAACCTTGTGTTTTTCTTGGAATAAGATTTATAATCCCATTGAGTTGAGAATTATTTATTGTGTCAAAATTAAGAGATACTGACTTAAAAAGATTTAGTCCAATCAATCTCTTATACGTTCCTTGTGCATCATATTTTGAATAGAATTGATTTTTTTTAAAAAGTATAGATTTTTTAATTATTCGTTTTTGATACTTTATTGGTTGATAATTAGTAATAATTAAAGACTTTGATGAAACTGAATCTTCGTCAATTAATTTACTTTCAGAAAAAGATGAACTAATATTTACATATACATTATTAATTTTAAATTGCTGGTGAGGAAGTTCAACTATTTTATTTTTATTTTCATCAAACTTCTTGTAATTCTGAATTCCAAATTTAATTTCTACATTATTGTCACGATTCATTGTGTCTAACTCGTAAAAAATAAATTCTTTATTAAAAGAATAAAACCCTCTGTTTTGAAGAAATGTAGTCACATTATTTCTTTCTTCAGTTAATTTATATGTATCAAAATAGTCACCCTTAGAAATAATAGAATTATCCTTAATCGTATCCAAATATTTTATTATTCCTTTATCAAAACATTGGTATTTAATGTTCTCAACTGTTGTAACTGGCCCAGAACTAATTTTATAAATTATGGATACTTGTCTATTTTTTAAATATACTATTGAGTCATTAATAATTGCATTAAAATATCCCTTATTAAAAAGAAAATTTTTAAGTTGTGTTGTGGTTCTTTGAGTTAAATAATTTTCAAGAACAACCGGGGCTTCCCCAGCTCTTTGAATTTTTTCTCCAAAAGTAAGTGGTCTTTCTTTAACTTCTTTAGATTTTAAAATACTATCTTTTGTGTACTTGTTCTGTTTTTTTAAGTTATACAAATCAATTTTATTTTGCTTAATAGCAGATCTTTTATCAATTCTATCTTGATTGGAAAGATTATAAATTCTTAGATAAAATCGAAATTTAGATAAAATTTTTCGGTTAGGTTTTTGTTTTATTATTTCATAAAAATCTTTAGTATCTAGTGTTAAATCTGATGATGAATTATTAATTTCAATTTCAACATCTTTAATTAAATATTTATTTTCGGGAACATGTTTCGAAATACTACATGAAAAATTAAAATAAATTAGTGTCAAAATCATCATAAGATTTTGGATCTTAATAAATTCAAATTTTCTTTTATACATCATAAGAATTTAACAAAAGTAATAATATGAATATCAGTAAAAGCGATTTAAAAAAATTTAGTTCCTTAAAAAACAAAAGTAAAAGATATGAATATGGCTATTTTGTTGTTGAAGGATTGAAAAATTGTGTTGAATTGGTAAATAGTGAGATTAAGATAAGAGAAATCTTTATCTCAAATGATTATTTATTGAACGAATTCCCAAATGCAAAAGTTGTAACATCAAAAGAACTAAAAAGAATAAGTCAACTTAAAACACCAAGTGAAATATTGGCAATTGCACATATTCCTCAAAGCTCAGAAATTGATAACAATAGTAAGATTATACTATATCTTGAAGATATTAAAGACCCTGGTAACTTAGGAACTATTATTAGGACAATAGACTGGTTTGGTTACAAACAATTATTTTGTTCTGAAGAAACAGTTGATAATTTTAATAGCAAAGTAATAATGGCGAGTATGGGTTCAATTTTTAGGGTAAATGTAATTTACTTAAAATTCGAAAATCTATTAAAATATTTCCCAGACTATAATGTCTATGGAACCTATATAAACGAAAATAGTATCCATGATAAAAAAATAAAACAAAAATCTATAATTGTGATGGGAAACGAATCCAAAGGAATATCAAATCGTCTATCTAGTCTCATAAATAATAGGGTTTCAATCCCAAAGTTTGGAAGTGCTGAATCTTTAAATGTAAGTACTGCAACAGGAATTATATTAAATGAGATAAACAGAAATTATTAGCCTTCAAAAGTCAAAGAAAATGTCCAAACTTTTGACCTAAGTGATTCTATTGGCATGTCAAAAAAGTTACTTTCATTTTGATGAATATTAACCATTCCTGAACCCAGTTTCAATTCTAGACCTAACTTAAAATACTGCAAAAAGAAATCAAATCCACCTCCAATCTCAAAACCGAAATCAGCTTTTTTAAGTTTTACAATTTGATCATCTAGTGGTAATCCCTGATTAATAACATCTCTTTCAGAAGCCATATCTATCCCAAATCTGATTCCTGTTATGCTATACATTGCCCAGTTATTAATTCTGTCTGTTCTGATTTTAACCATAGCTGGAAAATCTAAATAAACTGGCCTTACATTTTTTCTAAAGATTTTGCTTTCGTTATTATTAACATCTAAATAGGAAAAGCTTATAATTCTCTCTTGAAATGAAAGAGATGGAATAGCAAAACGAATTTTAAAATTAGGATTTATATTTACTGAAGAAACTACACCAAGTGTAAAACCAGTACTCGAGTTAACTATTAATTCACTTAAAAAACCTAATGAGTCATCTTCAAAAGGAGGAGAGGATTGTTGTAAATAATAACTTGAATTATTGAAACTTAATGCAAATCCAAAATGAAAAGGTTTTTCATCAAAATCTGTCAAGTTTTTAACTTGCTGAGCTTTGTTAAGTTTTATAAAAGCAAACATTGCGAAAAATAAAAGATATTTCGAAGCTCCATTAAACATAGTATCCAAATATAAGAAAAGAGATGAAGTTATTGCTATTTTTTTGCGTAATAGATTGAAGCTATTCCTCCAGAAAGAATTTTAAATTTACATTCGCTAAATCCAACCATTTTTAATTCATTTAAAAAATTATTGCCTTCAGGGAAAGCAGCTACTGATTCAGGTAAATAGTGGTATGCTGATTTATCTTTCGAAATTAAAGTTCCAAAAAATGGCAAAATATATTTGGAATATAAATAATATGCTTGCTTGATTGGAAATTTTTTTGGCTTAGAAAATTCTAAAACAATAACTCTACCCTCTTGTTTTAAAACTCTATATATTTCGGAAAGACCTTTATTCAAATTTTCAAAATTTCTAACTCCAAAACTTACCATAACTGCGTCAAAAAAACCATTTTCAAATGGCATGTTTTCTGAATCTCCTTGTATAAATTCTAATTTGTCATTTAGATTTCTTTTACTAATTTTCGTTCTTCCAATTTCTAACATTCCATTTGATAAATCTAAACCAATAATTTTTTTAGGATTGATTTTTTTTTGGGCAGCAAAAGCTAAATCACCCGTACCTGTTGCAACATCTAAAATTAATTTTGGATGAGTTTCAGAAACAATTTTAATTGTCTTCTTTCTCCAAATATTGTCAATTCCAAAACTTAAAAAGTGGTTTAAAAAATCGTAGTTAGATGAGATGCTATCAAACATTACTTCTACTTGCTTCTTTTTAGACAAATCTGAAAGCTCGTAAGGTTTTACCTCTTTTTTCATGCTGCAAATCTATAAATTAGCAAACACTATGATGCAAACTGTTAATAAAATTTTGAGTTGAGAAAATATGTTTATATTAAATAATTTACATAGTTTTTTAATTATAATATTAATTTTGAAAAATGAATAAAATTATTGTATTATTAATTTTAATCCCAATTTTAAACTTTTCGCAATCTGCAGAAAATAAAAAAAAAGAAATCAATAAATGGGATATAGGACTCAACGGAGGTGTTAACATAAATAATCCAATTAGTGATAGTTCTAATATAAACGAACTTCGTTCTCAAGGTACTCTATATGGTCTTACTGTAGTCTATCATTTCAATAGGTTTTTTGCATTTAAGGCAGATTTTGACATTGAAAATAGAGGCTGGGAAATGAACACTTTAGGACAAGAATTAAATAATGGGATTCCAATTCCAAAATTTACAGATGTTAAACAAACATTAGATTATTTTGATATTCCAGCGTTTATGCATATTGGTTTCGGTAAAAGATTTAAAGTTGATTTAAATGTTGGCCCCTATTTTGGATTTAAAATTAAAGATGAAATAACATCATCTAATGAAATTGATGAAGCTGTAATAAGAGGAGAACTTGGAATAGGCGAGTTCAAAAATTTTGATTACGGATTAGTTTATGGAGTTGGTTTTGATTATGAAATTAACAGACTATTCTCTTTTGGTTTTGACGCATTATTAGAAAAAGGAATGAGAGTTATAAACAATGGAAGTTACAAAAACTCATCTATAGATTTTGATTTTGGAATCAATATTCACCTCGGTAGAAAAAAATAAAATAGTTTTATGAAAAAAATTAATCATATCAATAAAAAATCTGAAGAGTTTTTAGCCAAATATCTAAACACAGCCTCCCCTACAGGTTTTGAATCTGAAGGACAAAAACTTTGGTTAGAGTATATTAAACCATTCGTTGATGACTATATCGTAGATACTTATGGAAGTGTAGTTGGTGTAATAAATCCAAATGAAAAGTATAAAGTTGTTATTGAAGCTCATGCAGATGAAATATCTTGGTTTGTTCATTATATTACTGAAAATGGATTTATTTACTTGAGAAGGAATGGAGGTAGCGATCATCAAATTGCACCTTCAAAAAGAGTCAATATTCATACTGAAAAAGGGACGGTCAAAGCTGTTTTTGGATGGCCAGCCATTCATACAAGATTAGGGGGAGCCAAAGAAGCTGTACCGAAAACAGATAACATATTTCTTGATTGTGGTTGTAAAACAAAAAAAGAAGTTGAAGCATTGGGAGTTCACGTTGGCTGTGTAGTTACCTATGAAGATGAATTTATGATTCTAAATAAAACAAATTATGTAGGAAGAGCATTAGACAATAGAATGGGTGGATTTATGATCGCTGAAGTGGCAAGGTTGTTACACAAAAATAAAGTTGAGTTACCTTTTGGACTTTATATTACAAATGCTGTACAGGAAGAAATTGGTTTAAGAGGTGCTCAAATGATTGCTGAAAGAATCAAACCCGATGTGGCAATTGTCACAGATGTATGTCATGATACTAATACTCCAATGATTAAAAAAATAGTAGAAGGGGATCTATCCTCTGGAAAAGGCCCGGTTTTAAGCTATGGTCCAGCAGTTCAAAATAATTTACTTAAATTTATCATCAAACAAGCCGAGAAACACAAAATTAATTTTCAAAGACTTGCTGCATCAAGAAGTACTGGTACTGACACTGATGCTTTTGCTTACTCAAATATGGGGGTAGCATCTGCTTTAATATCACTGCCTCTAAGATACATGCATACAACTGTTGAAATGTGCGCTAAAGATGACGTAAATTCAGTAATTGAATTGATTTATCAATCTCTTCAATCTATAAAAAAAGGACAATCTTTCCACTATTTAAAATGAACCAAAGACCCAGACGAAATAGAAAGTCAAGTGCAATTAGGAATATGGTTTCAGAAACCAAATTATCCGCTTCAGCTTTAATCTATCCACTTTTTTTAATTGATGGAATTAATAGGAAAATTGCAATTGAATCTATGCCAAATTGTTACAGGTGGTCATTAGATTTATTGTTAAAAGAAATCGAAGATTGTGGTAAATTAGGAATTGAAAATTTTGTTTTGTTTCCAGCTGTTGAAGAACATTTAAAAGATAAAAAAGCAACATATAGCTACAACTCAAAAAACTTCTATCTAAAAGCAATTAAAGAAATCAAAAACAAATTTCCAGAATTTACCTTAATGAGCGATGTCGCAATGGACCCATACTCTTCAGATGGTCACGATGGTTATGTGGAAAATGGTAAAATAATAAATGATTTAACACTACCTATCCTTGGTAAAATGGCTGTTGCTCAAGCTGAGGCTGGAATTGATATTATTGGTCCATCTGACATGATGGACGGAAGGGTTGAGCATATTAGAAATGAGCTGGACAGCAATGATTTTACAAACACAAGCATAATGAGCTACACTGCTAAATACGCTAGCGCTTTTTATGGTCCATTTAGAGAGGCTCTTGATTCAGCACCTAAATCAGGGGATAAAAAAACATACCAAATGGACCCAAGAAATAAAAATGAAGCTCTATTAGAAGCTGAATTAGATGAACTTGAAGGAGCAGACATTCTTATGGTTAAACCAGCACTAAGTTATTTAGATGTAATTCATGCTGTGAAAAGTAAAACAAATCTTCCTGTAAGCGCTTATAACGTTAGCGGAGAATATGCAATGATACATGCAGCATCACAAAAAGGATGGTTAGATTATGAATCATCAATGTTAGAATGCTTAATTTCTATAAAGCGAGCTGGTGCAGACATAATATTAACTTACTTTGCGAAGGATTATGTTTCTCTAACTAAATGATTTTTTTAGAATAATAAAAAATATTTTCTGTAGATAACCTCTCTATAAAGCTGAATCCTTCACTTTTAAAATCTTTCAAATCTTCCTTATTTTTTATTTTATTTTTTATGATAAATCTGGCCATTAGTCCTCTTGCCATTTTTGAATAATTAGCAACTATTTTTTCTTTGCCATTCTTTTTTACTAAAAAATTAAAATTTAAAACATCCAAATTCAACATCTTTAAATCTATTACTTTAAAGTATTCATTACTTGCAAGGTTTAATATTAGCTCATTTGTAAAACTTTCATTTAAAAAATTTGTAAGCTCATTTTTCCAAAATTTATATAATGATTCAATGTCTTTAGATATTTTAAATTTTAAACCCATTTCTAAACGATATGGCTGAATAATATCAAAAGGCTTTAATAATCCATATAATCCACTTAAAATGAATAAATTATCTTGTGCAAATAAGGCGTCCTCTAAATTCATTTCTTGTATATCAAGGCTTCTAAATGCTGTTCCACTATATAAATTTATGGCAGGAGTTCCACTGCTCGATTCATTAATTTCTAAATTTTGAAATTCCTCTAAAGTTTTTTCTGCTAAATTTTCACTTAGTTTCATATTTATTTTAAAGTCGTCTTTACTCCATTTTTTTAAAATATTTACAATTTCTAAAGACTTAGTTTTAAATTGCGGACTAGTAACTAATGATTTAAAAACCACCAAATTAGGTGACATTGATTTTGCTGGTGATAATAAAATTTTCATTCCCCTTTAGTTTATTTAAAATAATAGAGCAATTTTAAAAGAAAAATACTACTTTTCGATTATAAGAACATTAAATAATGTTTTTAGTATTATTATAAAAAGAAAAAATATTAGTGATGAATATTGGATTTGTAATGTATGATTGGAATACAGTTAAGCCTAAGCTTGATAGTACAATTAGGTTAATTCAGGAATCAGTTTCTAGAGGTCACAAGGTTTCCTTAATATACCCTAACGAAATCGCAATAAGAAGAACCATGGTTTGGGCAAATTGCAGGATAGTGAGCTCAACAAGTCCTAATGCACAAGATAATCTTGAATTTTATAAAAGTTGTTCTCTCCACGAAGAATTAATTCCTCTTAATAATCACCAAGTTATTTTTTTTAGAGATAATCCGCCTCTTGATAACCACGTCTTAAATTTTATGGATACTCTGGAAAATGATGTTTTTTTCATCAATTCTATTTCTGGACTTAGAAAAGCAAATAACAAAATTTATCCTGCAACTCTCGCTTCTCTCCACGATAATGATGATCCAGAAAAAAGATTAATTCCATTAACTACAGTTTCAAGAAATATTAAATATTTAAAACAAGTAATAGAGGCATATGATTTAGATAAGTTTATATTAAAACCCATGGATGGGTTTGGCGGAAGTGGTGTGGTTTTGATGGATAAATCATCAAAAACATCTAGTTATAATGTCAACTCCCTTCTAGACTTTTACATAAATCAAGGCGGAAAAAACAATTATATAATACTTCAAGAATATATAGAAAGCGAACTTAAAGGAGATATCAGAGTAATTATGTTGAATGGAAAGCCCATTGGATCAATGAGAAGAGTCCCTGCAAAAGATGACCATAGGTCAAATGTCCATGCTGGTGGGCATTGCGTTGAACATAAATTATCAGAAAAAGAACTAAAATTATGTGAAGTTGTTGGACCAAAATTAGTTGAAGATGGATTATTTCTTGTAGGTATAGATTTAATGGGTGGTAAACTTATTGAAGTAAATGTATGTAGCCCTGGTGGTTTTGTAGAGATCAATGAAACTAAATCTAATGAAGACAAGGTGCAAAAACATGTCCTAAACTTTGTTGAAGAAACAATTGAAAAAAAGACTTCTTAAAAATAAATGGCACAACTAGAAACGCTTACTGTTAAAGAAATTATTAAAAAAATAAATGCTCAAGAAACCTTCGAAGCGGTATCTTTTGAAAAATCCTTCCATATAAAGATAAGAGACTATGTACCATTTTTATGCGCTGCTGTTCATGCGGGAAACAATCTTAGAATTAATTTAAGGGATAAAATCATTCATAATGATTATGAAAGATGGTACGAAGAAGACCCACATACAGATACTTTCATTTCATCTATGCCACTTACAATATTTGGTCTTGATTCAAGATTTGAGTATGATTTGAATAGAGATCCTGAAAATTGTGTATATAAAGATGCATGGGGAAAGCCTGTATGGAAAAGACCTTTATCCAAAACCATTTTAAAAGAAAGTTTACAGAAACACTCCAATTTTTACAAGGTAATTGATGCTCTTATTACTGTTTTAGAACAAAAATATAATGGTTGTATTGTATATGACATGCACTCTTATAATTACCTAAGATATAAAAGTAATTTACCAGTTTTCAATCTTGGTACTATAAATATAAATCAAAAAAAATTTGATAGTACTATTAATTTTTGGGTTAAAAATTTGCATAGCATTAAATTAAGAAGTGTAGAAAACACAACTGAAGTTAATGGTCCATTTAAAGGAAACGGTTACTTTTTAAAACATATTACAAAAAAGTTTAGTAATACATTGGTCTTAGCAACTGAAGTAAAAAAAATATACTGTGATGAACTAAATGGTAATGATTATCCGCTAGTAATTAATGAATTAGAAGAAGAATTCAAAAGAATTATTCTGAAAACTAGTTACTTCTTTGTTGAAAATCAACTAAATATCAAAGTCAAAAGAAAATCTTTACTCGCGCTGGGAATTGAAGACAAATTATTGATGGTTGATAAGGAGCTTTATCAGCTTACTAAAAAATTGGAAGTGCTAAGTTATGTAACACCTTTAAATTTGGAAAGTGAACAAAGAAAGTTTTTAAAAAATAATGGTGTTGAAAATCCAAATTTTAAATATCGTCAGATTATTGATCATCCATTTGAATTTAAGAGGAAATTATACAATCTAAACTTTGAAAATGTTAAAGATGTATCTATTGCAAAAATGTATACTGACGTTATCCAAAGCTACTCGGATAAAATTGATATGCTTAACACTATAGGAACAGAAAAGTTTTTTTTCAATTCTCTTAGATATTTTGGTCAACCTAATGAAACAGATTTAAGAAACGCTCATTTTATTCTCAACTGTCCTGACGACGAAAAAAAAGGGACAATGGTAAACATTGAGGAAGTTAAAAGCATTTTTGAAAAAGAAATTAGTCACTATGGATTTAATGCTGAAATAGAAATTACGAAACACATTACAGCAGAAATTATGGTGCTTAATTTCAAACGTAAAGTTTTACTTAAGCATAATTGCAAGCTAAGCTTAGATAGTGTTAAAGCTCTAGTACATCATGAAATTGGAGTCCATATGGTAACAACGATAAACGCCGTTAATCAGCCTTTAAATATTTTCAAACTCGGCTTCCCAAATAACACATACACACAAGAAGGAATCGCTGTTTTAACAGAATATCTTTCAGGCCACTTAACCATTAGACGATTAAAAGAACTTGCTCTTAGAGTTGTTGGTGTTGACCTTATGATCAATGGTTTGGATTTTAAATCCGTATACCACGAAATGGTTAACTCCTATTATATTAAACCCAAAGATGCTTTTATTTTAACAACAAGAATTTTCAGAGGTGGTGGTTTCACGAAAGATCATCTATATCTAAAGGGTTTTATAAAAATATTGAAACTATGGGATTCTGGCAAATCATTACATCCCCTACTTATTGGGAAAAACTCTATTCAATATTATGACATTTACAAAGAAATGATTGCTAGAGAACTTGCTAAACCTCCTGAATATATTACTTCAATATTTACTAATCCGAAAAAAAGTAAAAAAGAAGTAGAATTTGTAATTTCTGGTCTAAGAGATTAAATAATTTTTTTCTCTTCTTGGAACTACATTAGTTTGGTTGGGAGTTAAACAATACTTTATATCTTGATTTAGGTTGAGTTTTTTTAATCTCTTTCTATGTGATGACGCCTTTAAATAACCGAAGTAATTATCTTTTGCGGACAGAAACAAATATTTTGATGCAATGGAGGAATCACTTTCACTAATAAAATCACGAGATTTAAGAAGTTGGTCTGTAATCGCACCAGCGCAAATTGTATCTTCAAGACAGAACTTATTTTGCCAGCCAGAGCAAAGCAATAAAACATTTTTCTTTAATTCAATTAAATGATTACAAAC
>CEUH01003746.1_pt1 | contig 23076 bp, 19 predicted proteins | sample 356461 | NCBI WGS metagenome assembly CEUH01 (sample SAMEA2623275, study PRJEB7988) | marine metagenome | isolation source: saline water (ENVO:00002010), including
AATAGGACAATCCAAGTATTCTGTTAATTTTAAGCATGAGCCTGGTACAGGATGTCTCATAACAGCACAATCAATTTTCATGGCTTGAATGTTCTGTACTGTATCTCTTAAACTTTCACCTTTGTTTAAACTTGATGAACTTGCGGAAAAATTCATCACATCAGCTGATAATCTTTTTTCTGCAAGTTCAAAAGATAGTTTTGTTCTGGTTGAATTTTCAAAAAAGAGATTTACTATATTTTTTCCTTTTAATGAAGGTATTTTCTTTATTGGTCTTTCTAAAACTTCTCTAAAAGTCAAAGCCGTATCAATAATTAACTGCATATCAGATGACTTTGCATCTTTCAATCCTATAAAATGTTTAGTGCTAAGATTACTCATTATACTCCAATAATTTGACAGATTCTTCATTATCAACATCTTTTAGATATACATGTACATGCTCATTAAATGAAGTAGGATAATTTTTACCTACATAATTTGCTTTAATTGGCAATTCTCTATGACCTCTGTCAATTAATACAGCTAACTCTAATTTATCGGGTCTACCTAAAGAGAAAATTTCTTCCATAGCTGCTCTAATAGTTCTTCCAGTATACAAAACATCATCAATAAGTATAATATTTTTTTTATTCATATTAAATAAAATGTTTGATGGTCCAACCTTTGGGCTGCCAAGATTTGTTTCAAAATCATCTCTATAAAAAGTCACATCAATACTTCCTAAATCAATATTGATACCAGTAATTTTTTCAATAATAGAATGTAATCTATTTGCGATAATATCCCCTCTAGTTCTAATACCAACCAAAGCTAATTTTTTTAAATTTGAATTTTTTTCAATAATCTCATGAGAGAGTCTAGTTAAAGTTTTATTAATTTGAGAACTATCCAGTAAGATTGCTTTATGACTTTTATTCATAATTTTGTTACCTAATTTTTTAACAGATACAAAAAAAGGGCATCATAGCCCCCTCAAAAAATCTGCTATACCCTTATTTGTATCTCGTACAATGCTTAAAGGGAGCATATAAATAGCATTTGAATTTATAACTTAAAAACAAAAAGTAAAATAACTAAATTATGTTAATGCTAAAAATGTTAGATATATATATTTTTAAAAACTTTATTTTGAGAGTGATTTTTTTATTACTGATAATTAGTTCAATAATAATTTTAACAAATTTTGTTGAAATGATAGATAATTTTATTAATGCAGGAATGGGCAGCAAAGAAATATTTAATTATTATTTTTTAACGATACCAATGTTTATCAGTTATGCTATCCCAATGTCTATTACAATTGGAGTTGTTTTGTCAATATTATCTCATATTAAAAATAATGAACTTATTGCTATAAGATCACTTGGAATCGGCTATTTAAGAATTAGTACAATCATAGCATTATGTAGTTTATTAATTAGTTTTGGACACTTTTATTTTGAAAATAATGTTGTATCAAATAGTAATCACAAAAGAACTATATTGATGAAAAAATATAATTTGAAAAAAAACAAAACAAAACTAAGAAATTTTGTTGAAGACATTGATAAAAGTAAGTCTATTGTAATAATGAATTACAATAATAAAAAAGAAGTTGCTAATAATATTACTATCAATGATATTAATAAAAATAATAATATAACCTATAGAATCGATGCTAAATCTATGAAATGGAACTCACAATATGATAAATGGTTTTTTGATGAAATGAATTTAAGATTATGGATAAATAATAATCTTCAAAAACAGTCAATTATAAAAGATACTTTACTTAGTATTAAAAACATAAATCCTATTTATTTAATTTCAGAATTTACTTTGCCGGAAGAAATGAATTATTATGAATTAAGTGAATTTATTAATGTTAAGAAAGAAAGTTCAAGTAATACAAATAAATGGGAAGTTGGCCTGCACCATAAAATTTCATATCCCTTTTCTAATTTATTTCTCACATTATTTGCAATTGTATGCGCAATTGGTTTGAAAAGTTCAAATGTATCATATGGTGTTGGTTTGAGTCTATTAATAATTGTGATATATTATATATTGATTGTAATTGGAAAGAATTTAGGTATTGAAGGAACAATCAGTCCGCTAGTATCTGCATGGGTTCCTAACCTTAGTGTATTTGCTATGTCAATTCTTTATTATAAAAGATTTGTTTTTTAAAATTTTTTTGTTCTAAAAATAATTGAAGTTGAATAATCTATACCTTTTGTTGACTGAAAGAATATAGCATCATTAAAACTTATTCCATTAGTAATTTCTAATGGACCAAATTTAAACCCATGAGAAAATCCTGAAAATATCTGACCTTTTTCTTTCATTGCAAATCCAATTGTTATAGGTTGATTTTTAAATCTATTAAATATTAATCCAGTAGATAGTTTCCACAATTCACTATTTCTTAAGTTATTAGAAAATGAAGACTCTAAACTTATACATAATTTAATTTTTTCTTCTAGTTTCGTAGAAAAACTAAAATTTATATTAGTTGGATAATCTGTGGTATAATATTGCGATTCTAAATTCAGTAATCTTAATTGAGAATTAGTTAAATTTTTACTTTTCAATAAATAAGATCCATTATCAGTCTCTATTAAAGAGTTAGTATTTAATAAACTATCAATATCAAAAGGAATATCATCTATATTTTTAAATTCAACTACTGGAAAATTTTCAACAGAATATATTTCATTTAAAGGTAAACTTATTATATTCAATGCATTAAGTGTATCAAGTTTAATTGAAAAAAATTGTTTTTCATTATATCTTAATGGTAATTCTGAAATGATATTATCTCTTATTAGATTATGAGTTATGTTATTTTCATCCCAATTTATTTTTCCAAATAAATTGTTAATAGTTATTCCAAAATTAATTTTATTAGAAAAATCATAAATTAAACCTAGATCAAGTGCAAAACCACTCCCTCCTACTGCTTGATTAACTAAATATTTTGCTTCACCCATAAATCCCGTAGTAGTATCTGTTAAAAAGAAGGATGAGTTATCAGACAGGTTAACCAAATCTCCATAAGCAATACCTTGTAAATATTTAATTTTTATACCGTAAGCTAAATTATTTATTTTTTTTGAGTACCCAAGTCCAGATTCTGAAAAAACATTTATATTACTAGAACCATTTAAACTATATATTTCATTTGGTTCATTGCCGTATAATAAAAGTTTAACAAATGATTGTGGTAAATTAGATTCATTAACAAAATAAACTCTATTATGAAATGAGATATTATTGAACACTATATCTGTAAAAGGTAGGTTAAATGCCATATGTGTATTTAGATTAAGTCCACCATTAAATATTTCATAAAGTTCTGATTTTGGATAATAATTAGGATTTGTACTGTCATCAAAATTTGCTCCATTAATATCATTATATTTCGATATAGATAAAAAGTTATTTTCAAAACCTGCATTAAATCCAATTAATTTTATACTCAAACCATTATGACTAGCTGATGAGGCTGGATTGATTGATCTAAAATCATTAAATGCTATTGCTGAAGCACCTGAAATTGAAACATTTTCTGGATTGATGTTATAAGCAGATACAATTAAATTAAATAGAATTAATATAGTATAAACTTTATTTATCATTCTTCAAGTAAACCAGAACTTAAAAGTTTAAAAATTAAATGAGAATTTACTGATAAAGTATTTTTTGGCTGAAATGTAATAGTATCCAATTCACTATCAAACACAAATCTAGGTATTAAATATTGAGATGAATCTCGCGTAAAATAGTTAATTTGATCATCTAAAATTATTGTTTGATGTGTTAAAATTGAATCTAAAACTATACCAATTGAATCAAGGTTTGGTGAATTAAAATTAAGATTAAGTAAATTCTCAAAATAATAATTATAATCTGAACTTAAACAGTCCATATGAGACACAAATGTATTAGTACTATCATATTCAACTTGAAGATTTTCACATAAAAGATAATTTTGCAGATCTGCTTTACAAGTAGAATCTACATTTTGCTCATTTAGATTACCACTAATTAATGAATCTATGCACATCGGGAAAAAATCAGGACTATTTGTAATGTACATTAATAAATTCCCACCAAATGGAATTTTATTATTTACATTCATATTTAAAGTGGCTGATACAAGTCCACTATCAATCTTAGTTGCAGTCTGTCTATCCATAGCATTTAAGCTAGTAAAATCATCTGGTACAAAACTAAATACATCACCATCTTCTATAACTATTGTCAAAGGTTGAATTTCAATTTCTATTTCACCCCACAAAGATTTTTCAGGTAATAAAGTTGCATCGCCATCCATAACTGCATAGCCAGAAATATCAATGATATCATATGAAAATAATTCAGTGATTCTATTATCCATAATTTCTATGACGGGATCATCATGAAAAATTGGGTTGTTTCCGAAATGTACTGTTGACATTGTATCTTGAATGAAAGCTATTTTTAACGTGTCAATATCTGAGTATGGATCTAATTCATTTAAAAATTTTATATTTGGCTCAACATGAATCTTAAGAGTATCGTCATCAGATATTCCAAATAAATCTAAATATAATTTCATATCTGCTGAAATTTGATTGTATAAATATAAGTTAAACTTCAAATAAGGTAAATCAAAACCCTCAAAACCAGAAGGTAAATTACCTAAATCAATATCTGAAGTTGAAAATTCATTTAAATTAACTCTTAGTTCATCTAATTGAATAGTTTTTGTTTCTATACCATTTCCTGTTAAACCATAAGGTTGGTCAAAATTAAGTTCAGCATTATCTTCATCTAACATAACTGAGTATCCAATTGTTAGTGAGTCTACACTAGTACCATCTAAATTTTTTATCGTATAATTTGATAACAAAATATCTTCAAACGATTGACCTTGAACGATTGTTTGAGTGCTAGATAAAGATTGATTTTCAGAATCAAATAAATTATTTGAATATAAATTAAAATTTATATCTGTGAAGAAATCGTTTACTAAATCAAATGAAATACGATTTGTATCTATATCACTAATATTTGATATTAAACCCTGTACAAGTTGCATATTATCATCAACAGGTAAAGCAACTGAATAACTTGTATCAATTAAACAATTTAAATCTGCATTAAGAGATTCAAAATTATCAATTTCTAGTTCGTTTGATATAGTGATTTTCTCATTTCCAGTAATCCACACACCTGTTGGTAAATCTAAACACTCATTTCCATTCCAGTTTCCATTTATAGAATCACAACAAATCTCATTTGATGTACATGCAACATAGCATTCGTTATTTATCCAACTACCATTTATAATATCATTACAAAATGTTTGATTCATTTCTATTACAATATAACATAAAGTACCATTCCACTGAGTGTCACCTGGAATAAGATTGCATGAAAATTCATCGTAAATATTTGGTATAATTTGTATACATTGATTATTTTCCCAAGAATAACCTAGTTCTTGACATATATTTTGGTCAATATTTATTGAAAAAAAACAATCATCATCTTGCCATAAATATCCTAATTCTGTGCAAGTATTTTCGTTATATAAATCACATGAATTATAATTATTTGATAAGGTTAAATCTTCATCAATTCTAAGATAAACACTTGAACTTACATCACAACCTAAATTTTTATTAAATAAGTTTGTAATCTCTATCTCTTGGCCATCAATCTGAGTTAAATAGTTGTTAATTAACTCTTCACCGTTTGACATAATTTGTAGTCTAAATTCGTCAATTATAAAAGGAAATTCATTATTAATTGTAAATGTATTATTTCCTTGACCAATTGTAAGCCAATTTAATTCATCTAAACATTGTATTTGTCCTATCTCATTACAAAACCCATCGTTTGTATCTTCAATTAAGTTTTCTAAATCATTATCTAAAAAATTTAAATCTGATGGAAAACACTGTCCATCTTGAATTAAATTTGGATCATCAATTAAATCAGATAATAAAATTTCTTCTGTGATTGATGGAAATGTAGGCATAGGATTTGGATTGGTAACTGAAATATTTGTAAAATCAAATTCTAAATCATTTGATGGAATAATAAAAAAGGATTCATCAGTTTTTACATATCCTGAATCGATTACAGTTTCCTTCAATTCAATTATGAAATTACTACTATCAGGTTGTACAATTTGAATATCATTACTATCTGAGGCGATTGAGGCCATACTGTAATTTTCATTAATTAAAGGTATTAATAAATCGAACTCCCATGATGGAGTTTCCCATTTCTGAGGTAATCGAAAATCACAACCAGATAAAAATAATGTAAAAAATATTGTAAATATCTTTAAAAATTTAGCAAATAATTTAATATCTATAATTTTTATTTTTAAATGGCCCTTTTCTAGGTATTCCTGTGTAATTTGATTGATCATCTGTCATCTTAGTTAGTTTTACACCTAAATGATCAAGGTGCAACATTGCAACTTTTTCATCAAGATCTCTAGGTAAAATGTGGACACCTTCATTTACTTCACCGTTCCACAATGCTATTTGTGCAAATACTTGATTTGTAAAAGAAGTTGACATAACAAAAGAAGAATGACCTGTAGCATTTCCTAAATTAACTAATCTTCCCTTCGATAATAAAATAATAGATTTTCCATCTGAAAATTCATATCTATCAACTTGTGGTTTTATATTATGTTCTGTAGTATTTTGTTCTAAATATTCTACATCAATCTCATGGTCAAAGTGGCCTATATTGCATAGTATAGCATTATTTTTCATTTTATTTAAATGATTTCTATTCACAACATGTTTGTTTCCTGTTGCTGTAACAAAAATATCACAAAATTCAGATGCCTCATCCATATCAATTACTGAAAAACCCTCCATTGCAGCTTGCAATGCACAAATTGGGTCAATTTCAGTTACAAATACTTGAGCTCCATAACCCTGCATGGATTGAGCACATCCCTTACCAACGTCACCGTATCCACATACAACTACTTTTTTACCTGCTAGCATAATATCTGTTGCTCTTTTTAAACCATCAGCTAAAGATTCTCTACATCCATATTTATTATCAAATTTTGATTTAGTTACAGAATCATTAACATTAATTGCTGGAAATGGTAACTTGCCCTCATTATAAAGTTTTTCTAAACGATGAACCCCAGTTGTTGTTTCTTCAGAAACACCTTTTATTGAATCAACCATTTCAGGAAAATCTTCTAATAATCTCAATGTTAAATCTCCACCGTCATCTAACAGCATATTAGGAGGGTTACCTGAAAAATCTAATGTTTGATCAATACACCAAAGATATTCTTCTTCAGTCTCTCCTTTCCATGCAAAAACTGGAATTCCATTTTTAGCAACTGCTGCTGCTGCCTGATCTTGTGTTGAATATATATTACATGAAGACCATCTAACTTCAGCGCCTAAATCAACTAAAGTTTCAATTAGTACTGCAGTTTGAATAGTCATATGAATACATCCTGCAATTCTTGCGCCCTTTAAAGGCTTTTTATCTTTGTATAATTTTCTTAGTGACATTAATCCTGGCATTTCATGTTCAGCCAGTTCAATTTCTTTTCTCCCAAATTCAGCAAGTTCAATATCTGCTACTTTATAATCTGAAAATTTACTTGATGTGTCCATATTTTATATCTTTCCTAATATTTCTTTAATCATATTTGTTTTTTCCCATTCATAACCATCTCTTCCAAAGTGACCATAAGCAGATAATGGCGAATAAATAGGTTTTTTTAATTTTAAATGGTCAATAATTTGTTGAGGTTTAAGACCAAAAACTTGTTTAATAATACTAACAATCTTTTCATCTTCTATTGTGCCTGTTCCAAAAGTATCAACGTGAACAGACATTGGATCTGCTATACCAATACTATATGATAATTGTACTTCACACTTTTTGGCTATTTTAGAGGCTACAATATTTTTTGCAATATATCTAGCCATATATGCTGCGGAACGATCCACTTTAGAAGGATCTTTTCCTGAAAAAGCGCCTCCTCCATGCCTAGCATAACCACCATATGTATCAACAATTATTTTTCTTCCTGTTAAACCAGTATCCGCTAAAGGACCTCCAATAACAAACCTTCCAGTTCCGTTAACAATGAAGTTTTCATCATATTTAATTTTATATTCGTTTAAAACAGGAAGTATAACCTTTTCAATAATATTATGAGATATATATTTATGTTCTTCTTTTTCACTTTTAAATTTATTCAATAAACTTTTATGTTGCGTGGCAATTACTACATTTTTTACTTTTACTGGCATATCATCTTTATATTCAACGCTAACTTGAGATTTTCCGTCTGGCTTTAACCATGGTAACGTTTCATTTTTTCTTAGTTTTGTCAAACGATGTGATAGTTTTTGAGCAAGTTGGATAGGTAATGGCATAAGTTCTGGCGTTTCATTACAAGCATATCCAAACATCAATCCTTGATCGCCTGCACCCTGTTCTTGATCATCCGAACTATCTACACCCTGAGCAATGTGTGAACTTTGAGAAACTATATTATGTTTTATTGAAAAATGTTTATTTTTACTAATAGTATTAGTTGCTCCTAATTCCTCTGTGGTATATCCAATTTCTTTCAATGCATTAGAAACAATTGTTTCATAATCAATATCAGCAGTCGTTGTGATTTCACCTGATACAATTGCTTGACCTTGAGTAATCATAGTTTCACAAGCAACTCGTGCTTCAGAATCTTGATTAAGAATTGCGTCTAATATTGAATCAGATATTTTATCGCAGACCTTATCAGGATGCCCTTCTGTTACTGATTCAGATGTAAAAATATAATTTCTGTTCATATTATTCCTATGTAATTATGTTAATAAAAGAATGCTCAACCTAAGAAAATTATTATTTTGGGCCAAACTCTTTTAAATATTCAATTGAATCACCATATTTATTAAAATTTTCTTTAAATAAATTTGAAAGTTCACTTGCCTTAGAATCGTAAATTGATTTATCCTCCCAAGCGTCTCTAGGATTTAGTACTTGACTTGGTATGCCATCAATGCTGACTGGGATATTTAAATTAAATATTGGATCTGTCTTATATTTAGATTTCTCTATCGTACCGTCTAAAATCGATGTGATCATTTTTCGAGTAAACTTAATACTTATTCTTTTTGCTCCTGAAGTCGCTGAGCCTCCTATCCAGCCAGTATTGACTAAATAAACGGGAACTTGATGCTTTTCAATTTTTTGACTCAATAATTTTGCATAAACTAAAGGATGTAGTGTTAAAAAAGGGCCCCCATAACATGGTGAAAAAGTAGCTTGCGGTTCAGTTAAACCTCTTTCTGTCCCAGCAACTTTTGCAGTATAGCCACTAATAAAATGATACATGGCTTGTTGTGCAGAAAGTTTTGATATAGCAGGTAATATGCCAAAAGCATCACAAGTTAAAAAAATAATTTTGTTTGGATGAGAAGCAATACTATCCTTACCCATAGACATTAATGAATTTTTTATATGAAATAGTGGGTATGAAACCCTAGTGTTATCTGTTTTTGAATTATCAGTAAAATCAATTTTTCTGGTTATAGAATCATAAACTACATTTTCTAACAAAGCGCCGTGTTTTATAGCATTATAAATATCTGGCTCGTCATCCTTATTTAAATTTATGGTTTTAGCGTAACATCCACCTTCAAAATTAAATACGCCATTATCTGACCATCCATGCTCATCATCTCCTATTAAAGGTCTATTAGGATCCGTAGAAAGTGTTGTTTTTCCTGTTCCACTTAATCCAAAAAATAATGCTGTATCTTTACTATTTTTATCTGTATTAGCAGAGCAATGCATTGACAAAATACCCTTTTGAGGTAGAATATAATGAAGAATAGAAAATATACCTTTTTTCATTTCTCCTCCATACTCTGTACCTCCAATTATTGCAATATTTTTTTCTATACTAAATATTATAAAGGTTTTTGAATTTAATTTATGTTTCTTAAAATCTTCATTGTAAAAATGCGAAGCATTTATAATTGTAAATTTGGGTTTAAAATTGTTAAGTTGTTCTGTATTTGGGCGTATAAACATATTATGACAAAAATGGTTTTGCCATGCTTTTTTAGAAATAACTCTAATTGGAAGAGTATGTTCATGATCTGCACCTGCAAATCCATCAAAAATATAAGTTTTGGTATTTGATATTTCATCATAAGATTGAATGACTTTCTCATACAATTCATCAAAAATTTTAGAATCTATTTTAGCATTAACAGGTCCCCACCATATTTTGTCTTCTGAACTAGGCTCAACAACAAAATATTTATCATTAGGAGAACGGCCAGTATAATCACCTGTATCTACAATTGGAGCACCATTCATGCCCATTACAGTTTCGCCATTAATTAGACCTTCTTCAATTATTTTTTCAATTGGTAAGTTTCTGTAAATTTTATCAAAAGGTTTAAAACCTAATTTATCTAACTTTAATTCTTTAAAATCCATAAATCGTCCTAATTATTTATTTCGCATGTGGATGCGCTTTTAAAAAACTCTTTTTTAATTCTTTAATATTAACATGCGTATAAATCTGAGTCGATGATAAATCACTATGCCCTAACAACTCTTTAACGCTCATTAAATCAGCACCATTATTTAGTAAATGTGTAGCAAAAGTATGACGTAATGCATGTGGACTAATTTTTTCATTTTGAGTTACTTTGGAAGTATATTTTTTTACAATATTAAATACATTTCTTTCCGAAATATGTCCACTTGAACTTTTTCTTACATTATTAAATAAATATCCTTTATCGTTAACTTCATCATAAGTTAAATAATCTTGTAATTTTTTCTTAGCATAATTACCAATGATAACTATTCTTTTTTTATTACCTTTTCCAAGAATTGAAATGGAATTATCATCTAATTTTATATCTTGAATTTTTATTTTTACTAACTCAGAAATCCTAACACCTGTTGAATAAAAAATCTCTAAAATAAGGTTGTCTCGAAGCTGAATTAAATCATCTGCATCTTTTAGTTTTAATAATAAACTTATTTGATCCTGATTTAAAAATGTTGGTAACTTTTTATCAAGTTTTGGAGATGGAATAGATTTAGCTACATTATTAGCAACTAATTGGTTTTTTAATAAAAAACTAAAAAAAGATTTTATACTTGCCAATTTTCTTGATACTGTTTTTGATGAAAGGTTTTTCACACTTAAATAGTACAAATATTCATGAATGTTTTTTTTCTTTACATCTTTTGGATAATTAATTAAATCTTTATTAATAAAATTATAAAATTCATTTAAATCTTTTCTGTAAGCTCTAAGAGTATTACTCGAATATTTTTTTTCTAAAAAAATATAATCTAAGAAATCGTCTATATTATTTTTAATCATTATTATTTTCTAACATTTCTAAAATATAATTAAAATCTTTTGGAATTGGAGCAATAAATTTATTTTTCTCATTTGTATGAGGATGAATAAACTCAATTGAGTAAGCATGCAAAGCAACTCTTTGCATTGACTTTAATATTTTTTTTAAAAATTTTGTATGTTTTACGTGGAATGATTTTATTTTTTCTTCGCCTCCCCCATAATTTGTGTCACAAATTATAGGGTTTGAAATACTATTTAAATGAACTCTAATTTGATGTGTTCTGCCTGTTTTAGGGTAAAGCTCAACATATGATAGAGGATCAAAATATTTTAATTTCTTATAACCTGTAATTGATTTTCTACCTTGTTTTTGGATACTAAATATTGTACGATTTTTTTTATTTCTAGCAATATTCCCTTCTATCAAACCTTCATCTTTTATTTGACCCCAGACTATAGCTCTGTAAATTTTTCTTACTTTTCTTTCCTCAAATTGTTTAGATAAGTTGGCATGAATCTCATCATTTTTTGCTATAACCATTAGTCCACTTGTTTCCTTATCTAATCTATGAACTATACCAGGTGCATACTCATTGATTTTTGATAAATTATTAAATTTATATAAAAGTGCGTTTGCTAAAGTTCCACTAGAAATTCCACTTCCAGGATGTACAACTAAACCACAAGGTTTATTGATAATCGCTAAAAAATCATCTTCATAAATGATTTCTAGTTTTATGTTTTCAGGGTCTATTGTAGTTTTTTTTACTGAATTGCTTAGATTAAATACTATTTTATCATTTTGTTTTAAAATATACGAAGGAGAGATTATATTTTCATTTACTAAAATATTTCCAATTTTTATATGATTCTTGATTTTAGTTCTTGAAAACAAATTAAAATAATTGAACAAGTATACATCAATTCTTTCTCCAGTAGTTACTACAGAGATTTCTCCTTGATAATCTTTTTGTTCATTCATTTTTGGCTAAACTTAACACTATGAAAGAATATATGTAAAAAATAACACCTATAGTAATGAAAGAATCAGCAAAATTAAAGATGTAAAATCTATAGATTTTAGTCCCTACATCTATAAAATCAACAACACCTGTATAATTAAATAAATTAAATGCAGTAAAAAATCTATCTATGAGATTTCCAATAGCACCTCCAATTATAAGACATAAACTTATTTGATTTAATTTAGTTTCACTTTCAGAATCAACGAGGACTTTTATTATAAAAATACATGCTACTAAAGATACAAAAAATAAAATTATTGAATTTGAAAAAGGATTCCAACCAAATGAAATTCCATCATTAGTTATATGAGTGAATAATAACCAATTTGGTATAATTTTAATTGATGTATTAACTGGTATAAATAGTTGAACTAATAACTTAGAGACTTGATCTGCTACAATTAAAAATATTACAAAAATGAACCAATTCTTTTTCATTTATTGTTTATTTTTACATTCAAAGCAACTAGTTGTATGAGGTACTTCTAACAATCTTTCAGGATTGATTTTTTCACCACAACTTTTACAAATTCCAAATGTACCTTCGTCAATCATTTCTAATGCTCTATCTAAATATTGTAAAAATTTATTTTCTCTTTGAACCCAATAATATGCTTTTTCAATTTCTGAATGATCTGCTCCTGCATCAGCTAAATGTGAGGAATAATTAACACTTGATGTGTTTGAATTTTCTAACATGTTATCAGCAATATCTTGTGATTTAATAATATCTTTTAATACATCATCTTTTTTTTGCATGATTTGTTTTTTAAAATCATCCAATTCTTTTTTTGTATATTTATTTGTACTCATAAGTTCACCCCTTAACTTATTTTATTTTTGAAATTGATATAGACACTTTTATGTTATCAATAGTAAAATCTTCTTTAAAATCTAATTTCTCAACATCTTCACTTATTAATTCTATTAAAGTTTCATTCATAAGATAATCTTTAAATTTTTCAATAGAATCATGAATTTTTTGATTACCTAAAAATGCAAATTCAATTCTGTCACTAACATTTAAATTTGATTTTTTTCTTAAATTTTGTATCTGTCTTATCAAGTCCCTTATAATACCTTCCATTTTTAAATCTTCAGTGATTTCTACATCTAACCCAATTTTAAAATCTCGATTTCCGTTAACACATAAACCGTTGTTTGGTATTTCTTCTATAATTAATTCTTCTTCATTAATCTCAATATTTTCAGAATTTATACTTATTTCAATCTTTTTATCAGATTCAATTTGTTTAATCAAATCGCTTTGATTTGATTGATTTAACGAATTTATAATTAATTTCATATCTGAACTATATTTTTGTGATAATAATGCAAAGTTTGGTTTTATTTTGTAACTCAATATTGAACTAACATTATCTACAATATTAATTTCTTTAATATTCAATTCTTCTTTTATTTGTTTTTGATTTCTATTAATTGTTTTTGAAATATCATCTTTTGCATAAATATTCAACGTTGATAATGGTTGTCTAACTTTAATATTAGCCTTATTTCTTGCTGACCTTGATAAATTAACTATATTAATAATGTCATCAATTTCTTTAATTATGCTTTCATTTGTATTTGATTTATCATATTCTGGAAATGATGTCAAATGTATACTTTCACTTTCTTTAGATAAATTACCATAAATTTCTTCTGTAATAAATGGTATAATTGGTGCCATTATTTTAGTATATGTTATTAACGCATTATAAAGTGTCAAATATGCAGCGTTTTTGTCATTATCATTTTCAGACTTCCAAAAACGTCTTCTGTTTCTTCTAATATACCAATTGGAAAGGTGATCAAGTACAATTGATGATTCTTGCATTAATTTATAAACTTCAAATTTTTCATAATAATTTTTTGAATCATTAATAAACTCATTCATTTTAGAACTAATCCATTTATCTAAAATTGTATAATCAGATTCATCTACATTTACTTTGTTAGGATCAAAGTCATCAAGATTAGCATATGTTACAAAGAAATAATAAGTATTCCATAAAGTAATAATTTTCTTTCTAACCTCATCAGCTATTCCATAACCAAACAGTAAGTTGTGTTCTGGATTTTGGCTTGCATATAACCATCTCATCACATCAACACCCATTTTTTCTGCTGCATCTTCAAACCATATTGCATTTCCCCAAGATTTATGCATATCTCTACCTGTTTCATCTTTTACTAAAGCATGTCCAAGTAAAGTTTTAAATGGTGCTTTTTGTTCTAACATTGTTGACATTGCAAGAAGTGAATAAAACCAATTTCTAAATTGACCTGGAAAACATTCAACCACAAAATCAGGTGGAAACCATTTTTTCCAATATTCTTTATCTGAATTGTATTTTAGCGTTGAATAAGGAACAATTCCTGCATCAAGCCATGGGTTTCCAACATCTGGAATTCTAGTACCTATCAATCCTGTCTCAGGGTGTCTGATTTTAACTCTATCAATCCAAGGTCTGTGAGGACTATGATTTTTAAACTCTTCAAAACCTTCTACAGCCAATTCTTCTAGCTCTTCTTTTGATCCAATTACATAAAAAGATTTGTCTTCAAATACCCATATAGGTAAAGCTAAACCCCAAAATCTTTTCTTAGATATCATCCAATCACCCATATTTTCAAGCCATTCCATCTCTCTATCATGACCCCACTCAGGTATCCAATTAATATCTCCAACAACCTTTTTAATATTATCTCGCCAGTCCATATTGATGTACCATTCGTCTACACTTCTATAAACTAATTCATCACCAGATCTCCAACAATGAGGGTATACATGGGGGTAATCTTCTTGATAAAGTAAAAAATTATTTTCTTTTAAATATTGAATTATTTCATCTCTAGTAGATTCTGAAGTTGCAGTTTTTCCTGTCAAAAATCCAAAACCTTCTAGGTATTTTGCTTCGTCATTCAATGGGGCAATTTCAACTAAATTATTTTTCTTACCAATTTTATTATCAATTGCTCCACAGCCAGTAGCCATATGAACTATTCCAGTACCTTCACCTGCAACAACAATATCATTTCCAACATTATCTTTGCCTCCATCAATTACTTTATGACAATCAATGGCTGTTATACCCTCTTTTTCTAATTTTTCATTAGTGAATGGATATCCCCCTGGAATGTTTTGAACTTCAAGTTGATCAAATGGACCCTGATATTTTAATCCAACTAATTCAGATCCTTTAATTTTTTCTAAAACTTTATATCCGCCTCTTTCATTAAAAATTTGTTCAATAGTTTTTAGTTTAGGAACACCTTTAATCCATTGTTTTTTATCTTTAAATTGTTTGTCAAGTCTTGCAAATTTTAAGTTCTCTTCTGCAAAATAGTAAATTGATCCATCTGAAGCCTGTAGTTTAATGTAATTTAAATTTACATTGACCGCAGCAGCAATATTTGATGTTAACGTCCAAGGTGTAGTTGTCCAAACTAATAGATATTCATTTTCTTTATCGACTAAAGGAAACTTAACAAATACAGAACGATGAGCAACTAATTTTCTTCCCTCAATAATTTCCATTTGAGAGTATGATGTGCCTGACCTTCCGGACCAAGGAACAACATCAGTTCCTCTATAAATTTTCCCCTCATCAAATAATTTTTTTAAAAAGCCCCATATTGTATAATTATTTTCATCAGACATTGTATAATATGAATTATCCCAATCCATCCAATAGCCTAAACGTTTAGATTGTTCTGTCTGAATTTTTGAAAATTTTGTAACCCTATCTTTACACATATTGACAAATTTTTCTATACCAAAATCTTCAATATCTTTTTTTGATTTAAATCCTAGCTCTTTTTCAACTTCTACTTCAACCCATAAACCTTGACAATCAAACCCATTTTGATATCTTAAATCATGGCCTTTCATTGCATGAAAACGTTGAAAAATATCTTTTAATGATCTGCCCCATGCATGATGTACACCCATTGGATTATTAGCAGTTATTGGACCATCCATAAAAGACCAAGGCTCATTACCTTCATTTTTTGATACAAGTTTATTGAAAATTTGATTTTCTTCCCAAAATTTGAGAATATCATGTTCTAATTCAATGAAATCTATCTGGTTTTTTACTTTTTTAAATTTGTCTGCCATGTTTAATTCTTTTATTGGCTGAAAATTTAGTAAAAATAAAGTTATTTGTTTAGTAAAAAATATAAAACTAAAAGACCAGACTATTCATGTTGAAATAAATATTTTGATAAAGAATGATTGATTAAAAAGATAATTCTATTTTTTAATTCTATGAATGTTCTTTATTTGATGGATTGTTTTTTTTATCTTTTTTTAATTTTTTATCTGCGTAAGATTTATTAAGTATTTTTCGTGCTTTATCTTGAATAGTTTTTTTAGGTATTCTATTTGGGTTTGATGAACCGAGTTTATTTGTCATTAAAAGCTCCAATTAATAAACCCCTCTTTTCAGAGGGGTTTTATCGACTAAATGGCGGAAACGTGTCGGAATCGAACCGACCATTGACTTACGCCAATCAGCGGCTTTGAAGGCCGTGGTACTCACCAGAGCACTCTCGCTTCCTTTTTATTTATTGATTAATTTAACTACCATAAACCTGTAAAAACAAAACTTATATAATCATGTCCAATTGTTGTGCTACCATTTTAATTTATACATTTATAATTCAACTATCATGCATTTTATACCAGTTCTTGCCTTAATTCTTGAAGCAACTTTATCTGCACTTTTTCGTGATGAATAAATGCCCTCTCTAATTACAAAAAATGGTTCACCTTCAATCAATGTTTCCTGAATCATGACTCCAAATCCAATATCTCTTAACATATACATTCTAGATTCTGCTCTAGAATATTCTTTAAATGCACCAATTTGAATTGTATATTTTTGATTATAAGTTTTTTCTTTTTGATCTAATAAAGATACGTATTCATCATTTTGATTATCTTCTTCTACAATTTGATATAATTTTGAAAAAATATTTTTATAATATTTAATTGAGTCAGATGAGTTAGTAATTTCAAGTGTTTTAAAAAACATATCAATTGATTCTTCTAATAATTCTGAATCTCTATAGTAGACTGGAACTTTTTTATACCATTGCGATGATTTTACATAATATCCTTTAGAATAATAATATGATCCAATTTCAAATACAGCATTATCTGCATATTTGTGTGATGGGTAATTACTATGAAAGTCTCTAAACTTATTTTTTGCACTTTCTCCATCATTTTCAATTAAAGCATTTAAAAATATATATTCTGGTTGATTTTTAAACTTTGGATTAATCTTGTTAATATCAATTAAAGAATCCTTAAGAACTAAATTAAGAGAATGATTAATATCGTCTGAAAAAATACAGGTAAGAAATAATATTAAAAAAAAATTATTATTAATCTTTATTTTCATCTGAATTTTCGTAAATCCATACTATATCTTCATCAGGTGGAGTATTTTTATATTTATGATAACCTTCATCAGTTACTAAAAAGTGAATTATATCATCTAGCCCTTTTGAAACATTAAACTCACCATTTAATGATAATAATTTTAGTTTAATTAATTTTATAATTAAAGAATTAGAATTTTTTTTGAAACTTGAGTTTACAATTTCTAACGCATTATCCAAATCACCTTTGTGAGCATACATATCTGCCAATGTAGCAATTACTTCCGAATTATTCTCATCTTGGTCCATTATTTCCTTCAAAATATATTCTAATTCATCGTATCTATCTAGAGCAAATAATGCATCCTTTAAAAGATGTATAACCATCCAAGATTGCTTTGGTTTAGATTTGGAATATTTTATCCACATGGGTATGGCATTTGATAAACTAATCAAAGCTTGATCAAATAACTTTTTATATTCTTCATTATTTTTATCATCAATTTTTTCAGCTCTGTTAAAATATTTATCACTTTCTCTTGAATGTGATTCAGCAATAAAATAATACGCAGCATTCAAAGTTGAATCTATTGCAAGCGCCTTTTCAAACTTTCTTCGAGCTGAATTAAAACTATTTTCATTTAATAAGATTCTTCCTTGCTGAATAGTAAATAATCCTAGTTTATGGGGATTTGGAGACTTATTTATTCTTTGGAATGTTTCTAAATATTCCGTTGCTTTTTCCCAATTATTTAACTTAATATGAAATGTAATTAATTTTGAAATTGCCCAAGAATTTTTAGAGTCAAGTTTTAAAATTTTTGATGCTTGCTCAATTGCCTTGTCAGTATTTCCAAGGTCAAAATAATCTAAGGAGATATTTTTATATAATTCTAATTTATCATAGGATGATAAATTCTGTCTAATGGTTAATCCTTTGTGAATTTTAAGAGCATTTGTAGCATTCCCACTTTCTCTTAATACTTGACCTAATCTTAGATATGCTTTAATGTTATTGGTGTCCATATCTACAATTTTTTTAAAATTGTTATAAGCGGATCTTTGTAGACCATTAATCATCATATCTAAACCTTCTGAATAAAGTTCTTTAGAACCTGTTTTTCTATTAGGTTTTAAACGGAAGATATAGAAAAATAAAAATCCTATAGCACAAAAACATAATATAACAATTAAATAACTAGTCAACATTAGTCATCTCGTTGATCATCCGAATCAGTAAGCATTATATCCTCATCTATTGATTCATTTCTTAAATTATCAATTTCTACTTGCAATCTCTTAAGTTTTGATCTGGTTGACATTAATTCACCTTTTTGAGCTAATATTTGAAATAAAGCTATTAAAAAACCAAGTAACACACCAACAGTTAAAATGCCTAATACTACAACCCAAACTTCAAACTCTTGATAGCCCTGACCGCTTCCATTGTCAAGAAATGGTATTTTTATCAATAAATTTTTATCATCTATTACATTTAGATCAGATAATTGTTTAAGAAAAACTAAACTAACCGTTAAAATAACTAAATTGATTATGTACTTTATGAGCTTCATAAAACTCCTTTTAATTTATATTTCCAAATAAAGTAATCCCCTGAGCATCAATGATATTGACATTAACAATATCACCAATTTTATAACCATCTTTTTTATCAAAAATAACCCAAACATTATTTTCTATTCTACCTGCCCATTGATTTGCAGATTTTTTACTCTCTTTCTCAATTAAAACATTAAGATTTAAGCCTATTCTTTTTCTGTTGTTCATTAAACTAATATTTTGCTGAAACTCAATCAATGTTTGAAGTCTTTGCTGTTTTGTTTCTTCTGAAAGATGATCAGTATAGTGTGATGCTTTAGTTCCAGGTCTCGAAGAATATTTAAACATAAATGCTGTATCAAATTTTACTTTAGATACTACTTCAAGAGTCTCTTGAAACTCTTCATCAGTTTCACCAGGAAAACCTACAATGATATCAGTTGACAAACCACAATCTGGTATATATTTTCTAATTAAATCAACTAAATCAAGAAACTCTTCTTTGGTATAGGTTCGATTCATACGTTTTAAGATTCTTGATGATCCTGCTTGCAGTGGTAAATGTATTTGATTGCATATATTATCATGTTTAACCATCACTTTTAATAGTTCTTCATCAATATCTCTTGGATGCGGTGATGTATATCTAATTCTTTTAATTGATCTAATTTTACCAAGTTTATCTAGCAAAATAGGAAAGTCACCCTCTGGTGTCTTATAAGAATTAACATTTTGTCCTAAAAGTGTAATTTCTTGGTAACCAGATTTTAAAATACTTTTTGCTTCTTTGACTACACTTGATATGCTTCTGCTTCTTTCTCTGCCTCTAGTAAAAGGTACAATACAGAAAGTACAAAACTTATCACAACCTCTCATAATAGATATCCAAGCATTTACTCCATCTTTCCTATTTGGAAACAAATCATCATAAATTTCATGTTTAGATAATTTAGTATCAACAATATGATTTATATTTGAATTTCTAAATTTGATTATTTCAGGCAATTTTCTGTATGAGTCAGGACCTAATATAACATCAACATAGGGCTTCGATTCTAATAAAATATCCTTTAGATTTTGAGCCATACAACCCAAAACACCAATTATAAGATGTTTTTTCTTTTTTTTCAAATAAGCAAGACTATCTAATCTGTTATGAACTGTTTCTTCAGCTTTTTCTCTAATTGAACAAGTATTTAAAAAAATAGCATCAGCTTCTTCTATTTTATTAGATCTTGAATAACCTAAATCACCTAAAATATTACCAACTAATTCAGAATCATATTCATTCATTTGACAACCATATGTTTCTACGAAAAATTTCAATCCATTTTCTGATTGAAGATTGTTTGTAGCATGTTTTTTTTCTTTTATTTCTTGAAACATAGAATTTTATCTGTAATATATAAGTTGTTCTAACTTTTTATCGTAAGTATAATATTTTCTTGGATTTACAGTTTTATTTTTAAATTTAACCTCATAGTGTAAATGAGGAGCTGTAGACCTACCAGTATTTCCTAAATATGCTATTGATTGACCTCTGTAAACTTTATCGCCTTTTTTTACTAATAAGCCATCTTTTAAGTGTGCATAAACAGTTTTATATCCATACCCGTGATCAATTTCTATATAATTTCCAAACCTTGAGTCAAATTTAGCTTTTGTAACAACACCATCACCAGTACACACCACGGGTGTTCCAATTTTTGCTGAAAAATCGTCACCTGCATGAAATTGCCTTCTATCTGTAAATGGATCATCTCTATACCCGTAATATGAAGAAATATAAATGCCTCTTCTTATATTCATTGGCATTCTTGATGGAATTGAGGACCAATACTTAATATTAGAATTAAATTTTTCCTCAATATTTGATAAATAAATTTTCTCTATATTAATTCTTTTAAAAAGTTTTTCAATCCTGTTGTCATTTAATAGAGTTTTATCATATAGATTTTTTAAATCTGAATTATCTAATTTTACATTTGGAGTATCTGTTTCCAATTTGCCTCCGCTACCCGCTTTTCTACTCTCTCTCGACAAACCCTGAGTATTAAATAAAACTTTGACTATCTGATCTGATTTTTTTTGATTACTAACTAGAATGTCATTTAATTTATTTATATTTTTTTCGTTATCCTTAACCTGTTTATTAATGATGTTTTCGTATTTTTCCAACTCGATTTCTAATGACTTATTTTTATGTTCTAAATCAGTAATTTTTGTAAGTTGTCTATTTATTTTATTGTTTTTACTAGATATAGAATTTGAATCAATTGAACTAATAAAAAAATAGAAAATAGAAAATAATATTGGAATTAATAAAAATAAAATTGTACTTGTAAATTTATTAATATGAAACTGTTTTAAGTCAAACTGCCCATCTTTAATAACAATTATTTTATAACCTTTTTTAAACAACAAAAATTATCTCCCAAAATTTAAAATACTGAAGTGCTATAATTTATAGAAAACTTAGTTACTTTTCAATTCTATTAATTTTTATTTTTTATATCAATAAAATTTTCAATTTCTTTTATTTTTTTTATTAATTTTATAAAATTTTCATCATTTGAAAAATCATATGCATTATCATTTGTATTAGATTTATATATATAATCACCTAATTTTTTATAATGAAAACTTAACTCCCATTTCAATTTTTGAATTTCAATCTTGTTAAATCCATCTTTAAAAAAAAATGAACTGCTATCTGAAATATTACTAAAAAGTATACTTATGTATCTTAATAATTTTTGTGTCGATTTATTAATGTTTCTTACAAAAAAAATCCAAAAATCTGCCATTATACAATCATTCTGTAATAATTTTATTTATTACTTTTTTAATTATTTGTGGGTCTGCTTTACCTTTTGAAGCTTTCATTATTTGTCCCATAAAAAAGCCTATTAACTTATCTTCGCCATTTTTCAATCTTTCAAATTCGGTTTTATTTTTATCAAACACATCTTTTACTATTTCATCTAAAAAATTACTATCATCAATAACCATCATTTTTTCATTTTCCATTATAGTACTAGGATTTCGACTATCTGTTAACATAATATGAAATATTTTTTTTGCATTAAGATTTGTTAATTTTCCTTTTTTATATAAAATGATTAAATCACTAATTCTTTCAAGATCAATTGGGATATCATTTATTGAAATACTATGCTTGTTTGCGTAACCTAATATTTCACCTAGCACCCAATTAGAAGTATCTTGCGGTAAACCTGTAAATTTAACTAGAGATTCATAGTAATTAGCCCAATCTAAATCTGAAATTAAAATTTTTAAGTCTTGATCTTTTAATTTATATTCTTTTCTAAATCTCTTTTGTTTTTGATCTGGAAGTTCAGGGATTTGTTGACTTATTTTATTGATTTGAGAATTTGTAATTTCAATATTAGGCAAATCAGGTTCGGGAAAATACCTGTAATCGTGAGCATCTTCTTTTTTTCTTAACATTTTAGTTGAATTATTTTTTTCATCCCATGTTAATGTAGATTGTATTACATCCTTACCACTTTCTATAATTTTAATTTGTTCTTTAAATTCATAATCAATTGCTTTTTGGACAGCTTTAAAAGAATTTAAATTTTTAACTTCTCTTCTAGTACCAAGTTTTTTTTGACCTTTTTTGTTTACAGAAACATTTATATCTACCCTTAAATTACCTTTTTCCATATCACAATCTGAAATGCCTAGATATTT
>CEUH01066176.1_pt1 | contig 22965 bp, 18 predicted proteins | sample 356461 | NCBI WGS metagenome assembly CEUH01 (sample SAMEA2623275, study PRJEB7988) | marine metagenome | isolation source: saline water (ENVO:00002010), including
GGTTAATAGCTCAATGGATTTAGTCGGTATAGAAAATGCAGAGGTTTGGGAGACAGCAGCGTTATTTAGATATAAAAGCAGACGATCTTTCTTAGAGATAGTGACCCACCCAGATATGAACAGTAAACATAAATACAAGATTGCAGCATTAGAAAAAACAATAGCATTTCCTGTAGAGAACCAGTTTTACTTGGGAGACCCTAGATTATTGCTTGGTTTTATTCTGTTAATAATTGGTTTGTTATTAAGGCCTGTAATTAGGCAATAGAAAATTTTTCTAAATTAAATTCTTGCTCATTGATGGTAAGAAGCCATCCGTATTCTCCCCAGTCTCCAAGAACAATTCTTTTAGAGGGCCCAACATCATGAATATTCGGTCTGTGGGTATGACCGTGAATAAAAATATGAGGCTGATGTTCGTTGATAAAATCCTCAACGGATTTATTATTAACATCAGTTATTGCATCGGATTTTTTTGATGTTGCTTCTTTACTATCTGTTCGTAGGTTTTTAGCAATTTTTTTGCGTTCGCTTAAAGATTTTTTTAAAAATTCATCCTGCCAGCTTTTATCTCTTACTTGATTTCTAAAATTAATATAGTCTTTATCATCTGTACATAAGAAATCGCCATGACTAAGAATGACTTTTTGATTATTGATTTCAAGAGTATAAGGGTCTGGCAATATGGTGATACCAGTTTCTTTTGCAAAGGCTTCACCAACTAAAAAATCTCTGTTGCCATGCATAAAAAAAGTTTCAGGTCCATTGGTAGTAAAAGCTTTTAAAGCTTCTTTGATTTGAATATGGATAGGTAGATCGTCATCATCTCCAATCCAGGTTTCAAATAAATCTCCTAAGATAAAAAGATGAGTACAAGCCTCTTTTGATTCTTCTAGGAATTTAAAAAAGGCTTGAGTAAGTTCGGGATGCTTGTCGCTTAAATGTAAATCTGAAATAAAGCGTGGCTTCATTCAGAAACAGTTACAGATTCAATGTTTATAACTTCAAGCGGTACGTCTTGATGGCCTCCAGATGAACCAGTTGCAACATCTGCAATTGCATCTACAACATCCATGCCTTCGGTAACTTTACCAAAGACTGCATATCCCCAGCCTTGTGGATTTTCACCGGTATGATTTAAGAAACCATTATCTTTATGATTAATAAAAAATTGACTTGTTGCAGAATGAGGCTCCATAGTTCTTGCCATAGCAATAGTGCCTCTATCGTTGCTAAGACCATTATTTGCTTCATTTTGAATAGGTGCTGTACCACTAGATTTATTGCCCATATCAGCAGTCAATCCACCGCCTTGAACCATAAAACCGTTTATTACTCTATGAAAAATAGTGTCTGTGTAATAACCAGAGTTAGCAATAGATACAAAATTTTCAACAGTAATAGGAGCTTTTTCAGCGTCTAATTCAAGTTGAATGTCTCCTAATGAAGTTTTGATAGTTACTTGTGTCATTTTAGTTTCCTCAATAATTGGCATTTCAGCTTCATCATTTTTTTTAGAACAAGAATTAAGAACAAATACCAATGCAAACGTGCATAGAGTTATTTTTAATAAATTGTAATTTTTCACAGACTTAGCTTTAAATTAAAAGGTTGATTTTATCATTAAAAATCATAGTTGAGCATGTACTCCTTAAATTGGCCTTTAATATCTTTATGATTTAAACCAAATTCATCTAGAGTGTATCGATGTTCTGATTTAAGTATTTTTTTATCTTGCTCTAAGTATTTTTGAATTTTATTTTCAGTTTGAATATTCATATCAAAATTTAATTGCTGATAAGTATTCTTAATATGATCTAATGGATTTTTTACAAATTCAGAATATTGGATATCAACTATCTGATCAGAAGAAAGAGATTTTCTATCTTCCATGCCTTTGCTTAAATTATGATTCCAAAAATCAATAACAGTTTTACCTATACCTTCTGTATCAATTTTTTTTGAAAAAGCCAATCTAACATTCTTAGTTAGACTGCAAAAAGATGCTACTGATTCAGCAGGGTCTCTATGAATATGAATAAATTTTGCATTTGGATATTCATTTAAAATTTGAGGTAAGTGACCTATATGACTTGGATCCTTTAATAACCAGCGTGATGGCTTGCCATTGAGCTCCAGTGCTTGATAAAACTTTTTATGCCATTTAAAAACCGAACCAAACGAAGTACTTTTAAGATATTCAACATATTCAGGTACATCTGCTATACACATATATACGAAGCTTCTTATGTTCATGGTTGCAATTTGCTGACACTCTTCAGGAGTTGTTGCTCTTATAGTATGAATTGCTCTTAGTTTTGGAATAATAGTTTTTGCAAGCTTGAGTTCAGTATTGGTTTTAAATTCTCTTCTTTTTCTAGCAGCTTGAGTTTTTGTAAGTGGCATGAGATGCATAATTTCCCAATACATTGGTGACCTATGCGCTATATCTAAAGACAAGAGGTTGAAAAGTAATGAGGTACCAGAACGAGGGAGACCAATTACAAAAACTGGATCAGCTGGTTGATCAAAATTATTATTTTCATGAAGCTCGTTGAGCATTTTTCTCATCTTTAATCTATTTTTTAATTGATGATTAAAGGCAATTCTTCCAAAAATATTAAATTTGTTATTTTTGTTAATAGAGTCAACTAAGATTTCTAATGGTTCAATATAATCATCTTCACCCAGCTTGCCATCAAGGCCTCTGAGCATTGATTTAACAGTAAATTGTTGACCCACTATATTGATTACTCCTATTAACTATAAGATACTCTTAATTTAATTAATCCTCAAACTAGATATATGAATATATTATTTTTATGTGTTGCTAATTCAGCAAGAAGTCAGATGGCAGAGGGATTAGCCAAGTCTATGCTTGGGCAAGGACACAACATCCAAAGTGCTGGCTCAATTCCATCAGGAGAAGTCCATCCTAACGCGGTCATTGCTATGGATGAAATTGGTATAGATATTAGAGATCAATTTTCGAAGTCTACTGATGATTTGGAAAAAGATTTTATTGATAATTTAGATTATGCAATCACTTTATGTGCTGAAGAGGTATGTCCGGTGCTACCAAGCAAAGCTCAAAACTTACACTGGATGAATGAAGATCCTGCAAGTAGCAACTACTCAGAAAAACAATTGAAAACGTCATTTTCTATGACTAGAGATAATCTATTTAAATTGATCAAAAAATTTATGATCATGAATGTACAATAGGGAATGAGGCTTAAATGGCTCCCGAAGTTGGGATCGAACCAACGACCAATTGATTAACAGTCAACTGCTCTACCGCTGAGCTATTCGGGAACACGGATGTGCATTATAAGTAATTTTTATTAAAGAAGTAAATGACAAAAGCATTAAAGGTAGTATCTAATTTTGAGCCGGCTGGATCACAGCCAGATGCGATAAAAAGTTTAGTTGGCGGGCTTAATGATGGATTGCTTCATCAAACGCTTTTAGGTGTTACTGGTTCAGGTAAAACCTACACTATGGCAAAAGTTATTGAGGAAACTCAAAGACCAGCAATTGTCATGGCGCATAACAAAACTCTTGCAGCACAACTCTATGGCGAGTTCAGAGATTTCTTTCCCAACAACTCTGTAGAATATTTTGTTTCTTACTACGACTACTATCAACCTGAGGCTTATGTGCCAACCTCAGATACATATATTGCTAAAGATGCATCAATTAACGAGCACATTGAACAGATGCGACTTTCTGCAACAAAAGCTCTTTTAGAAAGAAAAGATACAATCGTAATTGCAACGGTATCTTCGATTTATGGTTTGGGTGCTCCTGAATCTTATTTAAAAATGGTAGTTCATTTAGATAGAGGAGATATTATTAATCAAAGAGATCTATTAAGAAGGTTTTCGTCACTGCAATACACAAGAAACGATCTAGATTTTAGAAGAGCCACTTTTAGGGTAAGGGGAGATACTATTGATGTATATCCAGCTGATTCAGATAATGAAGCACTCAGGATAGAACTATTTGGTGATGAAATTGAAAAGCTATCTTGGTTTGATCCTTTGACTGGAGCAATTATTAACGAGGTTCCAAGAGCAACCATATTTCCAAAAACACATTATGTAACTCCTAAAGAAACGGTTTTAAATTGTATCGATAGCATTAAAGAAGAATTAAAAGAACGATTAGAGTATCTTCGATCAATCAATAAATTAGTTGAAGCTCAAAGACTGGAAGAACGAACAAACTATGACATTGAGATGATGCGTGAACTTGGTTACTGTCAGGGAGTTGAAAATTATTCAAGATACTTGTCTGGAAGAAATCCGGGAGAGTCGCCACCTTGTTTATTTGATTATATTCCTAAAAATGCAATAGTTTTTATCGATGAATCTCACGTTTCTGTGCCTCAAATAGGTGCTATGTACAAAGGTGACCGCTCAAGAAAGGAAACCCTTGTAGAATATGGGTTTAGGCTGCCTTCAGCCATGGATAATAGACCTCTAAAATTTGATGAATGGGAGCTTCTAGCGCCCCAGAGGGTATATGTTTCAGCTACTCCAAGTAGATACGAAGAAGAGCATCAAGATAATCTAGTTGAATTGCTTGTACGACCAACTGGTTTAACCGATCCTGATGTTGAAGTAAGACCTGCATCTACTCAGATCGATGATGTTATTGGTGAATGTAATGAAAGAGTTGCATTAAAAGAAAGAGTCTTAATTACAACTCTTACAAAAAGAATGGCAGAAGATTTAACTGATTACTTGGATGAAAATGGAATCTCAGCAAGGTACATGCACTCCGATACTGATACAGTTGAGCGAGTAGAAATTATTCGTGATTTAAGACTTGGGAAATTTGATGTCTTAGTCGGTATTAATTTACTAAGAGAAGGATTAGATATTCCAGAAGTAAGTTTGGTTGCCATTTTGGATGCAGACAAGGAAGGGTTTTTAAGATCTGAAACAACTATGATTCAAACCATAGGAAGGGCAGCAAGAAATTTAAGAGGTAAAGCAATTTTGTATGCTGATAAAATGACAGGTTCTATGCAAAGAGCAATTGCAGAAACTAACAGAAGAAGATCGATTCAAGAAAAATATAATCACGAAAATAAAATTACACCTCAGTCTATAAATACAAAAGTCAAAGACATCATGGAAGGTGCAAGGGTTGTAAAAGGCAAAGCAAAAATTAAGAAAGAAGACATAGAAAAATCTTTGCCATTTAAGATAAAAGAAGACTCAGTAGAAGGGCTAAGTGAATCAATAGAAAAGATTGAAAATCAAATGTATGCCTATGCAAAAGAGATGGAATTTGAGAAAGCTGCTCAGTGTAGAGATAAGATGAAATCTCTTAAAAGAAAGTTAATTGATCTTTAGGCTTTGTACAAGAATGTGCCGCCAAAAGATTGTAGTAGCTCTTAACACGGTAAACATAATCAATAGCTTGTTGGCCTCTTGAATAACCGTTTACGTCAATTAAATTTACATCTTCGCCACTTATATTTTTAAGTTTATCTTCAAGATCTAGCCATGTAATTTCATCTGGCTCTTTACCAATTTCTTTAGCAATGTTGATGATATTTGTAGGACCTAGATTATACTTAGCTAAAGATATAGATAGTTGATCTGCGGTATTTTTTCCATATATATTTCTTTCTTTTAGCATTGCTAAATACCTAGCACCACCCATTATATTTTGTTCAGGATTGAGGCGTTTTTCTACTCCAACTATTGCAGCAGTTTCAAGAGTTACCATCATCATTCCTCTTACACCCATGTTAGATTTTGCTTTGGGATCCCATTGAGATTCTTGAAAAGAAATGGCTGCTAAAAGATCAGTATCGATCAAAGTTTCTTCAGATGCTTTTTCAAACATTTCTTTAAACTTTGGAAATCTATTTTCTAAAAGGTCTTTAAATTTTGTTTGCTCAAAATTATTTAGAGGTGATTTTGCATAGACTTCTTCAAGGTGAGATTCACAGTCGAAAGCATCTTTTTTTTGAGCTAGAAAAACGTCACACGAACTTAGGATTAACAAACTTGAAATGTTAAAAAAAACTTTAAAGATATTCCCCATTTTCAATTATTTTTTATAAAAGACTTTATAATTGTTATATACAATATTTCAGACTGAGAGAAGTGTCAAAGACTAATACTTTTATATTGCAAGGCAAGAAAAGTTTTTCAGACTCTAAACTAGAGCAATTAAACTTCGAATTTAATAATTCAAATAATAGAAAATCTAAAATTAGTTCAAATGAAATTTATATCGTTGCATCCCAAAATAAAAATTTAGATTTAGAAAGTTTAAAAAATATTTTAAATGCTGATGATAATTTGGATTTATTTTCTTTTTTAATTGGCCCAAGATCTGGAACAATCTCTCCGTGGTCATCCAAGACTGAAGATATTATTCGAAATGTCGGCATTAAAGATGTTGATAGGGTTGAAAGATTTAATGGATTTAATATTTCAGATGAAATAAATAATGATGAAACAGATTTATCGATGTTTTTTGATCGAATGACCCAGTCGATATATCTCAATTCTAATGAATGTATAAATTTTCTAAATGTTGATTCTCAAAGATCGGTAAGTGTTATTGATATTCTAAAAGGCGGCATAAAAACTCTAGAAGATGCCAACAAAACCTTTGGATTTGCTATGAGCAGCGATGAAATTGAATATTTATATGATTTTTACTCAAAAGCAGCTCGAAATCCGACAGATGCAGAGCTAATGATGTTTGCTCAAGCTAATTCAGAACACTGTAGACATAAGATTTTTAATGCTAAATGGACTGTTGACGGCGCTGCAAAGAATAATAGCTTGTTTGACTTAATAAAGGAGACAAGTAAGCAGTCTCCAAACGGGATCATTTCAGCATATAAAGATAATGCAGCTATTACAGAGGGTGAAAGCGTTCAAAGACTGAATCTAGATAGTGAAAATAATTATGCTTTTGTTGAAGATAAGCTTAATTCAACAATTAAAGTAGAAACACACAACCACCCAACTGCTATTTCTCCATATCCTGGTGCAGCAACCGGTTCAGGTGGTGAGATTAGGGATGAAGGTGCGACTGGTAGAGGAGCGAAACCTAAAATAGGGTTAGTTGGGTTTAATGTATCTAACTTAAGAATCCCAAATCTTAGAAGAAGCTGGGAAGGTGATGAGCACAAGCCAGGAAGAATTGCCTCTCCATTAGATATCATGATCGAGGCACCCATAGGGGCAGCTGCCTTTAATAATGAATTTGGTAGGCCTTCAACTCTTGGTTACTTTAGATCATATGAAACTTATTTTGATGATGGAAATAAAGCTTATGGATATCACAAGCCAATAATGCTGGCAGGTGGAATAGGTGAAATAAGAGATAAGAATAATTTTAAACTACAAATTACTGAAGGCTATCATGTTGTAGTTTTAGGTGGTCCAGCAATGTTAATAGGTCTTGGTGGTGGTGCAGCATCATCTGTTTCCTCAGGAGATAGTGATGAAGATTTAGATTTTGCATCGGTTCAAAGAGATAACGCCGAGATGGAAAGAAGGTGCCAAGAAGTAATAAATGTATGCTCATCTCAAGATAATAGTTATATAGAATTTATTCATGATGTTGGGGCTGGAGGGCTTTCTAATGCTATTCCAGAATTGGCTAAGGATTCAAATTTAGGCGTTTACATTGAGCTAGATAAAATCCCAAATTCAGATAAGTCTATGTCACCAATGGAAATTTGGTCGAATGAATCTCAAGAGCGATATGTCTTGGCCGTTCATCCGGATAACAAAGATGATTTTGAAGCAATCTGTCAAAGAGAGAGATGTGTTTATGCTTTTGTTGGTGTTACAACTGAAGAAAAGTCTGTAAAACTATTTGATTCAAAAACTGAATCCTATCCAGTAAATGTACCTTTATCTATGTTATTTGGTGATTTACCGATTACGGACATGTCAGTCACCACCAATGAGATTATCGAAATAAAAGAAGATGCTTCTTCAAGTTATGAATTTGCTGATTCTCTTGTTAAAACACTTCAGCATCCAACTGTTGCATCGAAATCATTCTTAATAACAATTGGAGATAGAACTGTTGGAGGGATGGTAGCAAGAGATCAATTTGTCGGCCCTTATCAGGTTCCGGTTTCAGATTATTCAATGAGTTTACGTTCGTTTACATCAAATAGTGGTGAAGTCCTAACCGTTGGTGAAAAACCAACCCTTGCTGTTAAGAACCCTGGTGCGTCGATGCGCATGGCTGTTGCAGAAGCATTGACTAATATGGTTGGAGTAAACATTAAAGGTCTTGATCAAGTTCAAGTCTCTGCTAATTGGATGGCAGCCTCCGGAGAAGAAGTTGAAGACTTAGCATTAAGAGAGGGTGTTGAATCACTTTCAAAGTGCTGCGTTGATTTAAATATTTCAGTTCCAGTAGGAAAAGATTCATTATCTATGAGAACTAAATGGGACGATGGTTCTGCTGAAAGGGTAGTAAAGAGCCCTCTATCAGGAGTTATAACAGCTATGGCGCCTGTAGCTGATGTAAGAAACTCGGTAACACCTGAATTAGATACTAGCGCATCATCAAAATTAGTGCATGTGACATTAAATGATAAAAAGCGATTAGCCCAATCCGTTTTCTCAGAAGTTACCCAATCTAATTTTAATGCGACACCTGATTTTGATGATGTTGTTTTATTTAAATCAATGTTTTCATCCATTCAAGAGATGATTTTAAATAAAAGAATACTAGCACTTCATGATGTATCTGATGGAGGTCTTATAGTATCTCTTTTAGAAATGGCGTTCACAAAAAAGACTGGCTTAAATATTCAAATTGAAAATCTTAATCAAGAAGATTTGAATGATTTTTTCTTTGCAGAAGAAATAGGTTTGGTTATACAAGTAGATGATTCTAATCTTAGTTCAGTTGTTGCAGAGCTTCAGTCCCTAGGATTATCAGCAAACATAGTCGCCTCAACTAAAGATGATGCAAGAATTACTATTAGTAATGAATCTGAAACTTTCTATGATGAATCTGTTATTTCACTTGAAAAGCATTGGAGAGAAACAAGTCATGCAATTCAAGCACTAAGAGACAATCAATCAATTGCAGATTCAGAATTAGCTGTATTAAGTGATACAGATCACAAGGGATTATTTGCTAACGAATCTTTTGACGAAAAAACATTAGACAGCATTAATATTTCTTCTACCAAACCAAAGGTTGCCATTATAAGAGAACAAGGGGTTAACGGTCAGATGGAAATGGCAGCTGCTTTCAGTTTAGCTGGATTTGATGCAGTTGATGTTCATATGCAAGACTTGCTTGATAATCGAGTCAATTTAAAAGATTTTAATGGTTTGGCAGCCTGTGGCGGTTTTTCATACGGTGATGTTTTGGGTGCTGGAGGCGGTTGGTCAAAAACAATACTTTACAACAATGAAGTAAAAGATCAGTTTGAAACATTTTTTAATAATCCCTCAACTTTTACACTTGGAGTTTGCAATGGTTGTCAAATGGTCTCTAATTTAAAAGAGATAATTCCTGGAGCTCGGTATTGGCCAACATTTGAAAAAAACCTTTCAGATCAATTTGAAGCCAGGCTTGCTCAGGTAAAAATTAAAAAGTCTGATTCAATTCTTCTATCTGGCATGGAAGATTGGAGTATGCCAATTGCCTCTGCTCATGGAGAAGGGCACGCAAAATTTGATGAAGAAAGTTACAAGAGCTTTTTGAATTCAAATCAAATTGCAATGAATTTTGTTGATTCAAATGGATACAATACTGAAACATATCCGCTTAATCCAAACGGTTCAATAGATGGTATTACAGGTATCACTGCCGCAAATGGAAGAGTGACAATAATGATGCCTCATCCGGAAAGAGTGTTCAGAAAATTACAGATGAGCTGGAGACCAAATCATTGGAAAGAGTTCTCCCCATGGATGCAAATCTTCATTAATGCTAAAAAATTTATAGATTAATTCTATTTCCAAAGAGTTATATCTTCTTCTCTAAAAATAAAATCATTATTTTTGCTATCTTTGATATAGTACTTTAGAGTTCTTTCTACAGTTGGAAACGCTAATTCATTCCAAAGAATTTCGTCTTTTGAAAAAAGTTTCACTTCCATACTTTCAGAAGTTGGACCGAAGTTTTCATCGAGTAAATCTGCAAGATAAAAAAGGTGTACTTGGTTTATATGTGGCAAGCTAAACATAGTGTAGGGCATTATTACTTTTGCCTCAGAGCCTGTTTCTTCCATTGTTTCTCTCAGGGCACCAGCTTGCAAGGTCTCAGCATTTTCCATAAACCCCGCAGGCAATGTCCACAATCCTTTTCTTGGATGAATATTTCTTTTAGCCATTAAGATTTTTTCATCTCTTATACACAAGGCTCCAACAATCATATTAGGGTTGGTATAAAAAATTGTTTCACAGTCTTTGCAGCAATATCTTTTGTAGTGATCACCTTCTGGAATTTTAAATTCTAGATTTGAACTTCCGCAATTTGAACAATATTTCAATTTTTATATTCCTAAATAGTATAAGGTCGTTTAAGAAGTTAAACTGTACCTGATGTTAGACAGCATAAAGCAAAAGCTTGAAAAACTAAATCCTATTGAATCAACTTCTCTTAAAAAGGCTGGAGTCTTTATAGGTATTTTGTATCACGATGAGTACATAAATAACCCAGAAATAATCTTTACCCAAAGATCTACAAAACTTTCTACTCACTCAGGAGAGGTCAGTTTTCCAGGAGGTAAATGGGATGAGCAAGACAAAAATTTGTATGAAACAGCCTTGAGAGAATCAAATGAAGAAATAAATTTAAATACAGAGGATGTAGTTTTAGCTGGCTCATTAAATTATTTAGTTTCAAAACATAAAATTGAAGTAAATCCTTACGTAGGCCTGATAACAAAAAAACAGAACTTAGCAGATAACGATGAAATAGAAAAAATTTTTACGGTGCCGCTAGAATTCCTTACTGATAAAAAAAATGCCAAGCTTCACAAGATAGAAAGAAAGAATAGAAATGTAATAGTTCCAAGTTGGGTTTATAATGACCAAATAATTTGGGGCTTAACTGCAATGATTACTGCAGATTTCGTCAATACATGCTTTGACGCAGGTATAGAAGGGGATTTAGATATTATTAGAGAACAATATGATTATTGAACTTGGTGAAAAAAAGCTTAAAACAGATGGTGAAGATTTTTTCATTGCACCAAGTGCAACAGTTATTGGTGATGTTCAACTTGCCAAAGATGCAAGTGTTTGGTTTAACGCAACAATAAGAGGCGACAATGAGCCAATAATTGTTGGAGAGGGATCAAATGTTCAAGACGGTTCAATTATTCATACCGATCCCGGTTATAAATGCATTATTGGAAAACATGTTACCGTGGGGCACATGGTAATGCTTCACGGTTGTGAAATTGGAGATGGAAGTTTGATTGGTATTGGGTCTGTTGTTCTTAACGGAGCAAAAATAGGAAAAAACTGTATTATTGGAGCTAAAGCATTAGTTACTGAAGGTATGGAAATTCCAGACGGGTCAATGGTTCTTGGTATGCCTGGTAAAATCAAGAAAACTCTTAATGATGAAGAACAGAAAATGGTGTCACTAGGAGCACATCATTACATAGAAAATTATAAGAAATATAAGGAATTAGCTTCATACTAAAATGAAAACAAGTGATATAAGACAAGCTTTTCTAGACTTTTTTAATTCAAAAGACCATCAGGTTGTAGATTCTAGCCCGTTAATACCTGCTAATGATGAGACCCTTTTATTCACCAATGCTGGAATGGTTCAATTTAAAGATGTTTTTTTAGGAACTGATAAAAGAAAGTACTCAAGAGCAACAACATCACAAAGGTGTATTAGAGCTGGTGGAAAACACAACGACCTTGAAAATGTTGGTTATACATTAAGACACCACACATTTTTTGAGATGTTGGGTAATTTTAGTTTTGGTAATTATTTCAAAGAAGACGCAATTAAATATGCTTGGGAATTCCTAACCGATGTTCTAAAGCTTGAAAAAGATAAACTATGGATTTCTGTATATAAAGATGATGATGAAGCAGAAAAAATTTGGATAGATGTCATAGGTGTAGACCCTTCAAGAATAGTCAGGCTTGGAGATGAAGATAATTTTTGGTCTATGGGTGATACAGGCCCATGTGGCCCATGCTCTGAAATTTATTATGATCATGGCGACCATATTGAAGGCACTCCACCAGGCTCAGAAGGTGATGAAGGAGATAGATTCGTAGAAATATGGAATCTTGTATTCATGCAATTCAATAGAGATGATTCTGGCAAAATGACGCCACTTCCCAAACCGTCTGTCGATACAGGTATGGGTCTTGAGAGAATTGCTGCCGTAATGCAGGGAGTTAATTCAAATTATCAAACTGATTTATTTAAAGATTTAATTAATGCATCAAACAGAGTTTTAGGTAATCAAGAAAGCGAATCTCATAAGGTTATATCTGATCATATTAGATCGGTGAGTTTTCTTATTGCTGACGGAATACTTCCTGAAAATGAAGGAAGAGGATATGTACTTAGAAGAATATTAAGAAGGGCCATTAGACACGGTTATAAGATGGGAGCAACTAAACCATTTTTATATCAGTTAGTTGATGATTTAGAAAAATTAATGAGCGAAGCATACCCATTAATTAAAGAGAAAAAAGAACATATTGCGCAAACAATTAAAGATGAAGAAGTTAAGTTTTTTGAGACTCTTGAAAAGGGTATTGATATTCTTGAGACAGCTATTTCCAAACTTGATAATGAAGTTATTCCTGGTGATGTTGTATTTAAACTTCATGATACCTTTGGATTCCCATTTGATCTGACTGCAGATATCGCAAGAGAAAAAGGATTAAAAATAGATGAAGATGGCTTTAACAAATCCATGGACCAACAAAAACAAACCTCAAAAGCAGGGAGCAGTTTTGTTTCTTCATTGCCTGCAGCTGCTGGTGTAGAGGAAACAGAATTTCTTGGTTATGAAACACTTGAATCTGAATCGAAAGTATTAGTCCTTTGGAGAGATCAAGATAGAGTTGATGAGGTTAGTGAATCTGATGAAGTATTTATTGCTTGTGAGAAGACTCCTTTTTATGCAGAGTCTGGTGGCCAAGTTGGTGATACAGGGAGGTTTATATCTGGAAACACAACTGGTACTATTTTAGATTGTAAAAAACAAGGAAAAGTGTTTTTACATAAGGCAATTATTGAGAAAGGATCTCTTAAAAATGGTGATGTTATTAATATGAGTGTTGAAAAAGATAAAAGAACAGCAACAGCTATTCATCATTCATCTACTCATTTGCTGCATGCAGCTCTTCGAGAAGTTCTTGGTGATCACGTTCAGCAAAAAGGTTCATTAGTTGATGAATCAAAACTTAGATTTGATTTTTCACACCCAAAACCATTAACTAAAAATGAAATTTCATCTATAGAAGAGATAGTTAATAGAGAATTATTAAATAATGTTGAAGTTCAAACAGAAGTTATGAACCTTGATGATGCTATTAATTCAGGAGCCCAAGCATTATTTGGTGAGAAGTATGAAGACGAGGTAAGAGTTTTAACAATGGGAGAAAAATCCTTTTCTGTTGAGCTTTGCGGCGGAACACATGTTGAGAGAACTGGAGATATTGGCGTTTTTGTTATTGTGAATCAATCAAGTGTAGCTTCTGGAATTAGAAGAATTGAGGCTATTGGAGGCAAACAAGCTCATCAATATATTAATGAAGTCCGTGATGTTGCTGATTCTTTGCAGAGCAAATTAAACGTTCCTGCTGATGCGTTGTTAGAAAAAGTGGAAGCTTTAATTGAAGAAAATAAAAAGCTAAAAAAATCAGGAAGCTCTCAGCCTAACTCTGTTAAAGTAATTTTCTCAGAAACTTATGATATTAATGATTGGCAATTACAGGTTGAGCAAGTTTCTACTGATGATAATAAGATTCTAAGAGGCTTAGTGGATAACAAAAAGGCTAGCCTTTCAAAAGGATGTGTTGTTTTGCTGAATGCAATTGGTTCAAAAGTTGCTATAGTCTCAGGCGTTACTGACAATTTAGTTGATCAACTATCAGCTAAAGATGTTGTTTCATTGCTTTGTGAACAGTTGGGAGGTAAGGGTGGCGGAAGACCAGATTTTGCTCAAGGAGCTGGAGAAAGCAAAAATACTAATGAATTCGTGACTTCTATTTTAAATTCAGTAAAATCCCTCGCAAACTAAGAAAATATGTCTAATATTATTGTTCAAAAGTTTGGAGGAACCTCTGTTGGCTCAGAAGAGAGAATTGCTGCTGTTGCAAAAATTGTAAAAGAGGCCTCTAAAAATAATCCGATAGTAGTTATTGTCTCAGCTATGAGTGGGGAAACTAACAGATTAATTAAATTAGCAAAAAGTTTTGGAGATAACCCTAGCAAAAGAGAATTTGATGCTCTTGTATCTACTGGTGAAAAAGTAAGTGCTGCACTATTAGCCATGGCATTGCAACAGATTGATGTTCCAGCAAAATCTTATTCCGCTTCACAAATTTCAATGAGAACAACTGATAGCTACTCTAAAGCAAGAATTCTTGACGTTGATGGTAAAAAGATCCAAGAAACTTTAGATGCAGGCATTGTTCCTATCATTACTGGCTTTCAAGGTATTACAGAGTCTGGCGATGTTACAACCCTTGGAAGAGGTGGTTCTGATACCACAGCTGTAGCTATTGCGGCTCAATTAGGTGCCGAAAGATGTGATATTTATACCGATGTTGATGGCATTTATACAACTGATCCAAGAGTAGTTCCCGAAGCTAAGAAGATAGATGTAATTACTATGGAAGAAATGCTTGAAATGGCAGGACAGGGTGCTAAAGTAATTCAGATTAGAGCAGTTGAGTTTGCAAATAAATATAATGTACCTGTCAGAGTTTTATCAAGTTTTGAGCCTGGTAATGGCACCCTAATATCTCTTGAGGAAAAAAATATGGAAAATGGTTTAGTTTCTGGAATAGCTTTTCAAAAGGACCAGGTGAAGTTTACCCTTCATGGAGTAAGCGATACTCCTGGAATGGCTTATGGTATTTTAGGTCCATTAAGTGATGCAAACATTGAAGTTGATGTCATAGTTCAGAACGTCAGTGTTAATGGAAAAACAGATTTCACATTTACTGTCTCAAAAGAAGATGAATCATTGGCAACTGAGGTTATCAATGGCTTGAAGTCATCCCTAGAATTTGATGATTTGTTAATTGACTCAAGTATTGCTAAAGTTTCTCTAGTTGGTGTTGGTATGAGATCACATGCTGGAATTGCTAGCACAGCATTTAAAGCATTGTCTGAAACAGGAATAAATATTCAAATGATAAGTACTTCAGAAATTAAAATAACAATTGTTATTGATGAAAATGAAATAGACTTGGCTGTAACTTCACTCCATAAAGCATTTAATCTGGATAGTTAATATGTATGACCTAGTATTACAAAATTGCAAAATCGTTAATGAAAACAAAATAATCGAATCAGATATTGCAATAAAAAATAATAGAATTGAATTAATTAGTAACTCTATAGACTCCGAAACAAAGAAAACTGTTGATCTTAATGGAAAGTATGTATTGCCTGGATTAATTGATGATCAAGTTCACTTCAGAGAGCCTGGATTAACTCATAAAGGTGATATTGCAACAGAATCAAGAGCAGGTCTTGCTGGTGGTGTAACAAGTTATTTTGAAATGCCTAATGTCAATCCAACAACAACCACTAATGAAAATTTAAGTAAAAAATTTGATATAGCAAGCACAAAATCTTTATCTAACTATTCTTTCCATCTTGGAGCAAGTAATACAAACATAGAAGAAATTAAAAAAGTTGATATTAATCAAGCAGCAGCATTAAAAGTTTTCATGGGTGCATCTACAGGAGAGATGCTTGTTGATAGCCTTGATGCGCTTGATGATATTTTTAACTATTCACCACTGATCGTTGTTACACATTGTGAAGATCAAACAACCGTTAAGAATAATGAAAAAATATTCCTTGAAAAACATGGAGATGATTTATCAGCTCAACACCATCACTTAATAAGGGATGTTGAGAGTTGTTATTTATCAAGTTCTCTTGCAGTGAGTCTTGCTAAGAAATATGACTCTGATTTACATGTCTTTCATCTAACAACTGAAAAAGAAATGGAGTTATTTACAAAGGGAGACGTTGATGGAAAAAAAATAACTTCTGAGGTATGCGTTCATCACATGCACTTCAATGAAAAAGACTATGCTGAATTAGGTAATCAAATTAAATGTAATCCATCTATTAAGGAAGAATCAGACAGACAGGCTCTTATAAAAGCACTTTTAGAAAATAAAATAGACATTGTTGCTACAGATCATGCACCACATACATGGGATGAAAAAATGAGAAAATACCCAGATGCACCAGCGGGACTCCCACTGGTTCAACACGGATTACAGATATTAATGGATTTTTATCACCAAGGCATATTAACTCTAGAAACAATAGTTGAAAAAACTACTCACAATGTTGCAAAAAGGTTTCAAGTAAAAGATAGGGGATATATTAGAGAGGGTTGCTACGCTGATCTTGTAGTGATTGATCTTAATAAGAAATATCAAGTAACTAAAGACAATATTCTTTATAAGTGCGGATGGTCACCCTTTGAAGGCAAGACATTCAACTCATCAATTCATATGACAATCTGTAACGGACATATAGTATTTGAAGATGGCCGTGTAAAAGATGATATTCCTCTAGGAATGCAAATAGAATTTGATAGATAAGTAGGTATTTTTTTTTATCAAAGAGTTATAATCTTGCATCAATTTCGGAGAGTTGGCTGAGTGGTCGAAAGCGCCTCCCTGCTAAGGAGGTAACTGGGTAACTGGTTCGAGGGTTCGAATCCCTCACTCTCCGCCAGTTTTTTATGCTTTAATACGTTTATGAATCCTGAAGTAGTTAAAAATTTTTTAAACGGTTACTCAATTGAAGTAACACCAAATGCAGCAGCTAAAATAGAAAATTTTGCTCAAGTACTTCCTGCCAATACCAGAATATATATTGCTCATATTGAAGGAACTCCGTTTGAAGAAATGCTTAAGACTGCAAAAAAAATTACTGATGAAGGATTTATTCCGATGCCTCATTTTCCAGCAAGAATAATAGAAGATAAAAATATGCTTGAGAGTTGGTTATCTCAGTATTCAGGAGAGGCAAATGTTCAAGAGGCCCTTTTAATTGCTGGAGGTTCAAAAGAACCTGCAGGTGTATTTGATTCATCAATTCAAATAATTGAAACAGAATTGTTTGATAAATATAGTTTTAAACGTTTGCATGTGGCAGGTCATCCTGAGGGCAACAAAGATATTGATAAAGACAACACACACACCATTGTTAATAAAGCTTTATCCTGGAAGAATGAGTATGCTAAAAGGACTAATGCACAGATAGCAATTGCAACTCAATTTTGTTTTGATTCTGAGGCTATAATTAGATGGGCAAATAGTCTCATTGATATGAATATTGATCTTCCGGTTCATATTGGCATAGCAGGACCTGCAAAACTTCAAACTCTAATTAGGTATTCTATTGAGTGCGGAGTGGGGGCCTCCATGAAAGTGCTGCAAAAAAGAGCTAAAGATCTAACGAAACTTCTTCTCCCGTATGAACCGACTTCTGTAATAAGTGAATTGGCTGAATATAAATTACAAAATCCAGATTTTAATATTGAACAAGTTCACTTTTTTCCGCTTGGTGGAACTAAAACAACTGCTAATTGGGTACAGAAATTCTAAAAGAGTTCGTTTAGCATACATCGAGCTGATCCACCACCATACTTTTCAATCGTAGTTAAATCAGAATGTATTATATTTTTATAATATTTTGAAAGAATAGCTTTTTGATCAGTGCTTAGAGCATTGAATGCCCGTGATGACATAATAAGAAAGTATTCATCTTTTTCATTTTTTGCTTCTAAACTATTTCCACAGAAATCTATAATTTGCTCCTCATTAATTTCAAATATGTCATGATATTTAGAAACTTTATTTCTCACTAGTTCTCTATATTCAGGCAAAATTACATCAAAACATATTCCAATTAATTTTTGACCAACGTACATTAAAACATCCGTATGATATATAGATGAGCCTTTGTGACTTAGGGTATCAAATAAGACTAACTCATAGTTGTTCTCATGACACCATTTTTTAGTTAGTTCCTCATTTGTTCTAGGTGATATTGCTGCATAGACAATTCTATTAACTCTATCAAAAACCATGCTGCTGGTTGCCTCAAGGAACATATCTTTATTTTCAAAGTCTGTTAAATCACCACTCAGCCTATATTTGCTTGCAAGAAAATTTATCATCTCTTTAGTCTTTTCGAGTCTCCTGTTTTTTGCCTTCATACTAAAGAGCTGGAAAGTTTTATCTTCAAAAGTAATAAACCAATTAGGGAAAATATGATCTGGACAATCAGATATACCTTTCATGAAAGTAACTTTTATTCCATGTTTTTCTATTTCACTTTTAAGATTATTGAACTCAGTCAAAGCATTATCTGTAATTTGATCTAGATCTAATAAGCCATCTTCATTTTTAAATTGATAGTGATTTGAATCAATTGTTTGATTGTTAGAGTAGAAGACTTCTGGCTCTATCATAAAAAGATTTTGCGATGATTGATTTTTCATTTAACCCCCCTATATCAAACTTCGTAATCCGAGTAGAATACTACCATGACAAGTAATTTACAAAAAAAATTAATCGAAAAAGATTTAATTTACGGTTCCCAAAATTATTCGCCTTTACCACTAGTACTAAATAAGGGTAGCGGAGTATATCTATGGGATGTTGATGGTAATAAATATTTAGATATGATGTCCGCATATTCTGCTGTTAGTCATGGTCACTCACATCCAAAGCTTGTAAAAGTTTTAACAGAACAAGCGCAAACATTAGCAATAACTTCAAGAGCTTTTTATACTGAAGCTTTTTCAAATTATATTGAAAAGTTATCCAAAATAAGTGGATTTCCAAATATCCTAGCAATGAACACAGGGGCTGAAGCTGTTGAAACAGCTATTAAAGCGGCAAGACGCTGGGGTTATTTTTCAAAAGGTGTAAAAGAAAATCAAGCAGAGATTATCGTAGCAGACGGTAATTTCCATGGAAGAACAACTACAATAGTTGGTTTTTCATCTGCACCAGAATATAAAAGAGGTTTTGGACCCTTTTCAAAGGGTTTTGTAACAGCAGATTATTGCCAATCTAATTGTGAATGTAACAATTGTTGTGAAAAATCCATTAACTCAATAAAAAATCTGATAAATAAAAATACTTGTGCAGTTTTGGTTGAGCCAATTCAAGGAGAGGGAGGAATTATTACACCCAAGACTGGATGGTTAAAACAACTTCGTGATTTATGTACTAAGAATAATGTACTACTAATCCTTGATGAAATTCAATCAGGTTTGGCAAGAACCGGAAAATTATTTGCATATCAACATGAAGATATTGAACCTGATGGTCTTATATTAGGAAAGGCACTTGGAGGAGGTTTATTACCGGTCTCTGCTTTTTTAAGTTCTAAGGAAGTAATGGATCACTTTAATCCTGGATCGCATGGTTCAACTTTTGGTGGTAATCCGCTTGCAGCAAAAGTTGCCTCAAAAGCTCTTGATCTAATATATGAAGATAATTTGATTGAAAATAGTAGAGAAATGGGTGCATATCTTAAAGATGAAATCGCAAAATTGAATATGCCAATTATTAAAGATATTAGGGGTAAGGGTCTGTGGCTTGGAGTGGAAATAGAGAAGAATATTTCAGCAAAGAAGATTTGTTTGGCTTTGATGGAAGAGGGTGTTTTAGCAAAAGAGACGCATGAGACTGTTATTAGATTTGCCCCACCTTTAATCATAACTAAAGATGAAATTAATTGGGCTATGACAAAAATTAAAAAAGTTTTTACAGATTTTAGTAAAAAATGAAATATCCATTTAAAAAAAAAGATGAGACTCTTGATACATATTTTTTTAATTTAAAAGAAACATGCATAGTTGAGCATGAGGATAACTGGTTTAAAGAAAAATCTCATACGAAACTTTATCCAAATATATTAGAAGCAAAGGCAAAAGTAGCAAAACCATATTATTGGATACTAAACGCAATAGATAAATATGAAGATATTGAGTGTGAGGATAAAGAGTTAGCTTTAGCTGAGCTGGGTATTCTCGTATTTAAAACAAATTATTATTCACAAAAACTAACTTCAGATACTGAGAACATTGAAGCTAAAAAAGATCTTGCAAACAGTCTTGCTGGCTTTGGCTTGAATATAGAATTTGTAGCTGAACAAATGATTTCGATGGAAACTCCAAAGTATGCTAGATTAGAGTTAGAGCATAATGAGGCAATCAAATTAATTAAATCTTGGATATAGCTTTGAATGGCTACGGATTTTCAAAAAAAAGTTTGGACTGAAATTGATAAAATTCCTTATGGCTCAACTATTAGTTATAAAGATATTGCAATAAAGATTGGTAGACCAAACTCAGCAAGAGCTGTTGCAAATGCATGCGGTCAAAATCCACACCCAATAATTAGACCATGTCATAGAGTTATATGCTCAAATGGAGATATAGGTGGCTATAGCGGTCCAGGCGGGGTTGAGACAAAGAAAAAACTTCTGTTAGATGAGAGCTCTTAACTAATTGTCATTTAAAAGTTTTTCTAATTTAAAAAATATTAATTCATAATGACTTGATTTCATTTTATTTTTTCTAGCAAATGAATGTATTTCATTGATAGCTTGAAAAATTTCAGCTTTTGAAACATTGTCATAATTGCCTTTGTTGAAACCATCTATTAATAGATCAACATAAGTAGCCTGAAGGTTTCTCTTAAAAGTGTCTGGTATTTCTTTTGATACAAATATTGCTTCATTCAAATCAGATAGCACTTCATCTGGCATGTATTTATTTCCATATAAAGAGCTATTAACAAGCCTATTCATAACCTTAGGATGTAAGATATTTCTTAAAATATTGCTTTGACTGGAAAGAACAAGCGCATGGAAATCTGGATCATTATTGCCAGATCTAGATCTAGTTCCTCTTTCATATACAAGATTGGCTAAGATTTTTGGATCATAATTCATTGACCCATTTGCAAAGACTTTTTCTGATAAAAGAGTCATCGCTTGTTTTTGTTTATCATATGGAACTGCTTCAAGGATAGTTTTATCATCTTGAACACTTGATATTTTATTTACGTATACTCCCCCAATTTGTTGAGCAACCGTTTCAAGGAATCTGCCCTTGGTTCTAAAGAATCTAAAAAATGCATTGGTATAGTTGTTAAAACTTTCTTCATCAGCAAATATTTCTGGAAGCTCATTAATTTTATCGTCAACAATATTAATAATGTCTGTAGCATATGTAATAGGGTCATTACTCATATCATATCTTTTTGTTCTTGGATCAATGTTATTGCCAGGATAGGACATGGCCTCATCATCCGTGCCAAAACTTAACTCAGGCTTTACTGAATCTAAAAGCATTAATCTTCGCTCCTCATCAGTTAATCCTGGTGTATAACCAAATTTAATAGCCCATTTGTCATAATCTCCTGGTACAGTAGAAAAGAAAATGCCTTGTTTGGTTCCTTTAGGCGCAACATTTATTGGATCATAATCCATTACAGAGTTCATGATAGTTTTTCCAGTAAGCTCTTTATTATGAATTTCAGAGGGGCTATATTTATAGCTACCTCTAAAGTTATGTCTTAGTCCCAAGGTATGACCAACTTCATGCAAGGTTAAGTTAGTTATATATTGCATTAATGGGTCATTATCTTCAGTATAGCCATATAGTTTTCTATAGTTATATCCAATCTTTACTGCTAAAAGTTTATTAACAACATCAGCAGAAATAATTTCACCAGTTAATGGGTTTGTAACACTTGGCCCAACACCTAAAAGACCTCCATCAGGTTCTGAAGACCATCTAACAACATTGTAATCATAGTCTGCTGCATCCCAAGCAGCATCTTTGGGTTGAATCTTTGCAACTATTGCATTTTTAAAACCAGCTTCTTCAAATGCGATATTCCAATTTTCAATACCGGCAATAACAGCTGGGATTATTTCTTCTGGAGTTGTGTTTTCTACCCAATATACTATTGGTTCAACTGGTTCCGATAGCTCTGCATTTGGATTCTTTTTTATTAATCTCCATTTATTAATTAATGCAAAGTTAGGAAAATTTTCATAAGAAGTTAAATCTGTAGATTTGTTCACAAAATAACCAACTCTATGATCATTTATTCTGGGCTCGAACTTAGCATCAGGCATTTTTATAAAAATATGTCTTCCTGTCACTGATAAATATCTAGGATCAGTTACTGCTGAAACAGAATAGGCATCGGAATTTGGAGACTTGTTTTCATATGCCAAAGTAACTTCAACAGCAGTATTGGTATTATTGTTAAATACTTCTTTAATAAAAGTTTTCTTAGGGTCTGGTCTTCCATAGTTGACTGAAATGAATTCTCTGTATTCTTGAGGCACATAACTAATGGCTTCTATTCTTTCAGACATTAAAAATTTATTTACACTAATCATTATCGAGTCATCAGATTTTGCAACCTCTTTAAAAGTTTCAATAAATGCCTCTGTAATATTTGTGATTGTTGAATTACCAATATTGTTGTCATCCCCTTTTATGTAAGCGGTATTTAATTGATATAAACCAATATTGTTTTGTTTAAATTTTCTAAATTCTAAAACTTTTCCATCAGACGGCAATCCCCCTGAAAGGGTACTGCCTTGTGGTGCATTCATAATGTACGCGAAATACAAAAATGGATTATTCAAGTCATCATTGTTTAATTTTAGAAAAAAATTTTCCTCATCTTCATCTGTATAAATTTT
>CEUH01015554.1_pt1 | contig 22850 bp, 18 predicted proteins | sample 356461 | NCBI WGS metagenome assembly CEUH01 (sample SAMEA2623275, study PRJEB7988) | marine metagenome | isolation source: saline water (ENVO:00002010), including
AATTACATATTTTCCAGAAGGTAAGTTGAGGGAGTAAAATCCATTAATATCGGTAGAAACTCCTTCACCGTTTTTAAATAGAATATTAGCTCCAACTAAAGGCTGGTTATCTTTTGAATCTATAACTTTTCCTTTTATCGTAGCATTTTGGGCAATTGAATTTGATGTAAATACCAAGAGTGCTATTAATGCAATTAAATTTTTTTTTAAATCAAATTTCATTTTCGTAGCTAAAAGTTACTTTTTATTTTTTGGTGCAGAGTATTTAAATGTTATTTTTTTAATAATATCTTTCGACTTAACTCCTTCTTTGTAAACAATATGTGATATTAATTTACCTCTTTTGCTGTAAATCTTCATATCACCATGTTTTTTGTTGTCTTTATAGTTGGTTTCGCTAGTTAGGTTTCCTTTTCTCCCAAAAGATTTATATGTACCGTCTAACAAACCATCTTTGTAATTAACAATACTGCTTTTGATAATACCCCCTGGATAAAAATAATTTGACACACCATTTAATTTACCATCCTTGAAGTTTTCTTCACTTTTTAAACTACCATCAAATTCGCTGTATTTTATCCATTTCCCATCGTTTATAGATTTTCGAACAATTCTATTTTCGTCCGGGATTAATAAACTTCTATTATCTTTTACTAAATAATTTCTTTCCTCTATTAGAACTCCCTTAGATGACCAATATATCCACTTCCCACTTTTATAATTATCCTCATATTGTCCTTGATATTTAATTTGTCCGTTTTTATAATAACCTTTCCAATTGGCATCCATACTCCCCATATTGAAATAACCTTCATCTTTTAATTGTCCATTTTCGTACCAAGATTTCCACATTCCATTTTCAAGATCTTGCTTGAAAGTTCCTTCCATAGATTTTTCGCCGTCCTCATATAATGTCGTCCATTTTCCATTTTTTTGGTCATTTTTGTAGATTCCTGTTCTCCATACATTACCGTTATTGTAGTAGAATTTCCATACACCATTTTTTTTGTTATTGATGAATTCTCCCTCGTAGTATATTATGCCTTTGGGATAATAAAATTTCCAATATCCGTGTTGTAGGTCTTTTTTAAACCCACCCGTCATATCAACGTTTTTATTTGCATAGTAATAAGTCCAGTCTCCGTTCTTTTCACCATTTAAATATTTTCCGTCAATCAATAGATTTCCCTCCGACGTATACTCTTTAAAAACTCCATCTTTTTTCCCATTTCTATATGATGTCTTTTGGTACAATTTATCGTTGGTAATGAATTTTTCTGTCCATAAACTATCCATTTTCCCATTTGAGTAATAACCTTTCTTTCTTATTTCGCCGTTAGGTTTATATATTATGTAAGGTCCATTTTTAATACCATTAGAAATATTCTCAATTGCTTTTATTTTCCCTGATGGATAATAACTTTTAAGAGATCCATTTCCATCGCTAACTAGTTTGGTTCCGTTTAAGTCGAAATAATTTTTAATATATTCTGTTGTATCTGAATCTTTAAAATAAGATTCTTCCATTATTCTCCCATTTTCGTAAAAATATATCCAGTTTCCAGTTTTAATACTTGTTATTATTTCAACATTTTCAATATATCTATTTAGCGCATTAGTATCGTAATTTTTCACTTTTGGTTGAACTAAATAACTACCTTTTTCTGCAATTTGACCATTATAATAGTATGCCTCGAAGGTAGAATCAGCAGCTCCTAGTGTGAAATAGCCTTTTATTTTAGTGTTGCCATTAGCATAATAGGAAAGATATTTCCCATTTAATGTCCCTTCAAAATAATTACTTATTTCTTGAGGTTTCCCATTTGGATAAAAGTACCTCCATGTTCCAATTTTTGAACCGATTCTTTCTGTTCCGTAGCTTTTATATCTTCCAATACTTCTCTTGTTAATTTTTTCTTTGCTCCAGTATGTGATAATTGGATCTGATTTTAATAATCCATAGTTGTCCTGACTACAAATAGAAATATTCGGAGATGTAAAAAATAAAAAGAAGAGAAGCTTAAGTAGAATTAATTTTTTCAAAATTCATCAAATTATTGTGATAAATAAACAAATTCAATCCATCCGGGGACTCTTAAATTTTGATTGTAGTTTGAATTGAATCTCCATTGTTTTGTATAATTAATGGCATTTTTAATCAGACACTCGTTTTTGGTATTTGTATTGTTATAATTTATCTTGTAATCTACAATATTTCCTTTCTGATTAACTTTGATATCAATTCTAACAATTCCGGACGAATTACAAAGGTAAGAAGGAATTTTTTGATAAGTCATGTGTCTATCTTTTACAAAATATTTTGCTGTAGCAGTAGACATTTTTTCAGCAGATTTGTTAAAAATTTCATTTTCATTATTTTTTTCTGATTCAATAGTAGCTTGAGTCAAGCTTGGATTATCAGCATCTAACATTTTAAATTCATCTGCTTCAAATTTTTTCAAGTCTTCTAAAACATCTTTTTCCAATAGTTTTTTTTGAGTTTCATTCAAAGACTTAGTTTGGTCAAAATTTGAAGATACATTAGTGAATTCAATAGGATCTTTATTTTTCGATCCATTTTCATTTTCAATGATTTCTTTTATCTCCTCATTTGAATAATCAATTATTGTAACTGTTTTTTCAATTGGTTTAATTACATAGAAAGAAACATTTTGAATATTAAGCCATACAAATATTAAGACATGTATTAATAAAGTGCCTAAAATCGCATTCTGATATTTTTCAACATAAAATAATAATTTCATTAATTTGAAATATTTATTAAATATATACGAAAAATAATTTAATCTAGTTGCTTAATTGTTGATCTGGTAATTCTCGTTAAGCAATCTAATTATTTCGGAAGTTATATCTAGTTTAGGATTTGCAAAAAGCATGGGACCTCCAATTCTATAACTTAAAACATAATCGTAACCAATACTTTCACCAATTTTTTGCATGAACTCATCGGTCTTTTTTACATATTGTTGAGTCATTTTAACTTCTTCATTTGCCAACTCACTTGAAAGTTCTTGTTCAACTTTTAATATTTCTTGTTCTAAAAGTCTAATGTTTTGAGCTTTTTCTAATTTTTCTCTCTCACCCATGATAGGCGATGCTTTTTCAAATTCCTTCACAAGATCTTCGTAGGACTTATATTTGTTTTTTATTTGATTTTCTGCACTTGCTCTTTTAGTAATCAAATTAGATTGAACTTTTTGTGCATATAGATAGTACTTTGAAACAGTGTCACTATTAACAAATGCTATTTTTAATGAACTACTTGTGTCATTTTTGTTCTGAATCAAAATGTTTCTAGCTTTTCCCAATTCTTGATTTTTTGTTTCAATTTTTGGTTGTTTATTTTCATTTTTAATTTCTTCGCTTGGGGAGTTTCTGATTTCTAAAAAAAATAAAATAAATAGGCAAATAAAAACTATAGTGTAAATTACCAAATGTGTATTCTTGCTCATAAGATTAGAATTTATCAAAATGTAGTCATGTGATCTCTAACAGTCTCAATGAACTCAAAAGGAACAGAAACCATTTCTGCATAATCGTTTCCTAATTCATAGTTGCCATCTTCATCATTTTTAAAAACCCATCTTATTTTAGCTGAGCATCCAGCAATATATATGCTATCTATTTGATTGATGATATTGAGAATAAATTTTGAATTTGAGATATTGATAGAGTCGATATTTATTGTAAGTACTGTTTTTTCATAAGGTTGCTTTACGTAGTTACCAACCCACTGCTCTAAATCCTTGAAGAAATCTGTGGGATCTTCCATATTGCAATTTCCATCTATTAGTAGTATACCTTTTTCTGAATTGAAAGATATAAGAGGTGTTTTCTCTGAGGATTTTTTATAAAGTAAACTCATCCGAAATAATAATCGGTAAATATGAAAAATAAATCAATAAAAATTAAAATCTAACTATTGTTTTTTTTGTTTGGCATGAAATCTTTTAGATAAAAAGGATTAAAATATGCTAGATTTTCATTTTTTTCTTGAATAAACTTATTGTGGCTTAATTCAATCATTCCTGAAGCACAATTAAGTTCGCAATCGTCAATTATTAGACCATCACGATTAAATTTAGAATTAAACTTCTTTGCTCCATCACCAGTAAAATATATGTTTTTATATGGATTTAATTTTTCTAAAAATTTTTCATCAATTATATGTGCTCCAATAGGTAAAATCAGTTTTTTTTTAATGTCATATCCAGCTGTATAAACTTCATCTCTTCTTGCGTCTATCATTGGGAATATTATAGTATTAGAATCCCTGGTTTTCAACTTATAGGAATTGATCATGAGCTCTGTAGTTCTAACACTAATAAGGGGAATATTTAATGAAAATGCTAAGCCTTTAGCTGCAGCGACACCAATTCTAAGACCTGTAAAAGATCCAGGGCCAGATGCCACTGCAATTGCAGAAAGATCACTAAGTTGGATATTGTTTTCCTCTATGATTTCCTTTATAATAAGGTGAAGTTTTTCCCCGTGAACATATTTATCGCTTTTGATTCCCTTAAGACCACAAAGAACACCTTCTTGTCCAATTGCAACAGAGCAATTTTTAGTTGAAGTTTCAATATTTAAAATGAGACTCAAAATTAAATATCAATTGTTTTCTTCTTGAGTTCAAAATTTTGCCCAAGGTAAACTTTTCTCACCTGTTTATCTTCAGCGAGTATCTCAGCAGTACCAGATTTTAAAATTGCACCTTCGAAAAGCAGATATGCTCTATCAACTATAGAAAGAGTTTCTTGAACATTATGATCAGTTATTAAGATCCCAATATTTTTCTCTCTTAATTTTAGAACAATTCTTTGAATATCTTCAACTGCAATCGGGTCAACACCAGCAAATGGTTCGTCTAGTAAAATAAAATCGGGTTCGTTGGCTAAGCATCTAGCTATTTCTGTTCTTCTTTTTTCCCCACCAGAAAGTTTTATTCCAAGAGTTTTTCTTACATGACCTAACCCAAATTCTTCTATTAATGCTTCCAATTTTATTTTCTGATCATTTTTAGAAAGCTTTGTCATTTCTAAAATAGCCATAATATTATCTTCAACAGAGAGTTTTCTAAAAACTGAGACTTCTTGGGGTAAATACCCGATTCCCATTTTAGCTCTTTTATACATAGGAGTTTTAGTAATATTAGTATTATTTAAATAAACATTACCAATATCAGGCTTAATTAAACCAACAATCATGTAAAAGGAGGTTGTTTTTCCAGCACCATTTGGACCTAATAAACCAACTATTTCACCTTTTTTAACAGACAGAGAAACTTCTTTTACTACTTGTCTTCCCTTATAAGTTTTATTAATATTTTCTGTTTTGAGTTCCATTTTAGATTTAATTGATTTCTTTTAATCTTTTCTTTTCAACAGATTTTACAACAACTATACCAAGTTCATATAAAGCATATATTGGAAGAGTAACTAATAGTTGACTAATTACATCTGGAGGTGTAATTAATGCGGATAGAATCAAGACTCCTACTAGTGCATGTCTTCTGTATTTTTTTAAAATTTCTACTCCAATTAATCCAATCTTTGAAAGTAAATACATAAGGATTGGCAATTCAAAAAATAACCCTGATAAAAATGTTGAAGTTGTTATCATTGACATGTAAGAACTGATTGTAAAGTTATTTTGAATTTCTGAGGTAAGTTTATATCCTCCAAAAAATTGAATGCATAATGGACTGATTACAAAATATCCGAATAAAATTCCAGTAAAAAATAAGATACTTGCATTGAATACAATCCATTTAGTTGCCTTAACTTCATTTTCTTTAAGTCCAGGCTTCACGAATGACCATATCTGAAAAAAGGTAAACGGAAAGGAAACAATAAGTCCACCAATAAGTGCAAAGTACATGTTAGTTGAGAATTGCTTTGTCATTTCAATTGATTGTATTTGAATTGGAATTTCGCTTGCACATAAGCTATCTTGAATCCCAATTTTATTAGAAATGAAACAAAAAAATTGATATGTAGGAAATGAAGTTTTGGACATATTTATATATACTGTATTAACGATGTAATCAGTAAAGTAAAATATTCCTATTGCTGTTATTAAAATGAAAATACTAGATCTTACGAGTCGCCAGCGCAATTCTTCTAAGTGCCCTAAAAAAGAGAGTTCTTTTTCTTTATTGTTTTCATTCATTTTGCAAATCTAATAGATAATGTCTTTGATTAAATTAAAAGTTTAATCAACTAAACAATTAACTTTGAATATGCTAACAAAAGTATTGCTTTATTTACGATTTTTGAGTTACGGAACATCAAAGTATAATATTCATTCGCCATTTGTACACTCTTTTATTGAAAATGTGTTAGATGATAAGAATTTATATTATAATTTCCTTCCAATTGAGCAATTAAGAAAATGGCTTTTAGCCCAAGACAAGCAACTTTTTCTAAACGACTTTGGCGCAGGGTCTAAATATTCAAGTTCAAAACTTACTACCATTAGTCAGTTAGCAAAAAAAGTACAATCAAGTAAACAGAAAGGACAGTTAATATTCAAAATAGTCAATTATTTTCAACCAAAAAAAATATTGGAGTTTGGTACTTCATTAGGTTTATCTTCAGCATATTTAGCATCTTCAAATAAATCTTCAAAAGTATACACAATTGAAGGGGATAAAAATATTTCAACCCTTGCAAAGAATAATTTCGATAAGTTAAGGATTAAAAACATAGATATTGTTGAAAAAAAATTTGATGATGCTATTGAAATGCTTTCAAATAAATCTTTTGAACTAGTTTTTTTTGACGGTAACCACAGAAAAGAGCCTACTTTAAAATATTTTAACTGGGCCAAGAAAAAAATTACCCAAAATTCAATATTTATATTTGATGATATTTATTGGTCAAAAGAAATGAAAGATGCATGGGACATTATTCGTCAAGATTCTAAAGTCTCACTTTCAATTGATATTTTTTCTATTGGAATAGTATTTTTCATTGATAAAAATCAAAAAGAGCACTTTCAATTAATTCATAAGTCAAACTTTTACTGAATTAAACAACACATTCTTGTGTATAATTTAATTTGAATTATGAATTGTTATTTGATGTGAGTTTTATTATTGTATTTATGTACAAATCAATCTTAAAATTAGCACTTAGTGTATTTTTAATTTCATTTATTATCCAATGTGGAAACGAAAGTAAGAATCATGATCAAATTTCTACTCATCCATCATTTAACAAAACTGTTATTAAACCAAAAAAAATTCATGGTTTTAGCTTAGATGAGTTTTCAGTTGATAGCAATATTGTTAAAAATGGTGAAAGTTTTGGTGAATTATTGTATTCTTTAGGCGTTTCATTTCAGGATATAAACAAACTAGGAGAAAATTACAGATCAACTTATGATATTCGCAGAATTTATCCAGGAGATAAATATTATATCATAAAACTAAAAGATTCCTCTAAGCTTCAAAATCTAATTTACCAGTACTCATCAACTGAGTATATCGTAATGAGTTTTAGTGACACACTAAATATGCAGTTATTCCAAAAACCAGTTACCATAAAACTCAAGCAATCTAGTGGAAAAATAAAATCTAGCTTGTGGCAGAGTTTTATTGGAAATAATCTTACTCCTGCATTAGTTTCAAATGTTGCAAATTTATATGCTTGGACAATAGACTTTTTCGGTATTCAACCCGATGATTATTACAAAATAATTTATGAGTCTAAATATGTCGATGGTCAATTTATTGGAGTTGGTGACATAAAAGCAATACTCTTTAATCATATGGGTAAGAACTTTTATGCATTCCATTACGCATCTCCAACTGAAAAAGTAAAACATTATTATAATGAGACCGGAGAAAGTATGCAGAGAGCTCTTCTGTCTGCTCCATTAGAATATGTAAGAATTTCGTCTAAGTTTTCACATAGGAGATTACACCCCATAAAAAAAATATATAGACCACATTACGGGATTGATTATGCTGCTCCATCAGGAACTGATGTTGTAGCAACAGGTGATGGTAAAGTTACTTTTGCTGCAAGAAAAGGAGGTGCAGGTAAAATGATAAAAATAAAACATACATTCGGAAATGTTGTAACCAAATATTTACACTTATTGAAATTTGCAAAAGGTATTAAGTCAGGTAGCTATGTAGAACAGGGAGAGAAAATTGGTGAAGTTGGTAGTACAGGTTTAAGCACAGGCCCTCATTTGGATTACCGGGTATATATAAATGGTAAGCCTGTTAACCCTTTAAAAATGAATATTCCAAGCAAGGATCCAATACCCGACACACTTAGACCAAAATATCTAAAAGATATTGAAGTATTAAAAAAATCATTAGACAACATTTCAATTAATTGAGTCTATATTAATGGTGGCACTTTATTTGTGCTTAATAAGATAAGTATTATTTAAGTTAGAAATGGAACATAAATTATTCAATAATATTTTAGCGAAAAGCTTAAAATATATATTCTTTATTTCCATATTCCTTTTTTTATTAGCAGTAATAATTTCTTCTTCAATAAATTTTTTATACAAAGAAGATTTAAAAAAAATTTCCTTGAACTATGTTAATAAAAAACTTTATTCACCGATAAAAGTAAAAGATATTGAAGTTGGTTTTGTTTCCTATTTTCCATCTATCTCAATTTCTCTTAAACACGTTAAGATTTTAGATGTTATAGATTCAAAAGATACTTTGTTATACTGTAAAAATTTAGACTTAACATTTAATGCTATTGATTTAGTTAATAAGCAATATAAAGTAAGAAAAGTAAGGATAAACCAGGGGTTTTTCAATGCTAAAATTACAGAAAATGGACTTCATAATTATTCATTTATAAAAGATCAAAATGATGTGGCGAACAATGATTTTAAATTCATACTTGATCAAGTATCATTGAGAAATTTTACAATTAATTATGAAAATAAAATATTAAATCAAGATTACTCAATCTCTTGTAAGGAGGCTCAGTTAAAAGGGAATTTTGAAAAGAAATCTTATAATTTAGATATTAAATCTGACTTAACAATTAATCATTTTAAGAGCGGTAATGTAAATTATATTTCTGGGAAAAAAGCCAATTTTAATTCTGTATTAAATGTAAATAATAGCCCATTTTCTATTAAAATTAACAATGGAACTTTAACAATAGCTAAAATGAATTTTAGAGTATCTGGCAACTATGAATCTTCAAAAGATGATAGGATTGACTTTTCTATTAATGGAGATAATATTCAGCTTTCAGACGTTTTCAGTGTATTTCCAGTAGATTATTTTTCAGTTCTGGATAAATATAGTTCAAAAGGAATTTTAAAATTCAATTCAAAACTAACTGGGAATCTAAAACAGGATAATCAATTGTTATTTATTGCAGATTTCAATGCTGAAAATGCATCATTTACAGATATTGCAAATAATTTAAGTATGTCTAATATTAGTTTAAACGGACGATTTAATAATTTGAAAAAGTTTGTTGATATTAATGATTTTTCAGCCGATATGATGGATAGTAAACTCAAGGGTTCTTTTCTAATCAAAGAATTTAATAATCCTATCATAAGTCTAAAAACACAAGGTAGATTAAATCTGGATAAGTTAAACTTTTTTCTGTCAAAAAACCCTTTTGATTTTAAAGGTTTTGCATCATTTAATTTATCATCTGAATTAACAATGAAAAATCAATTTATAGATGTAAAATTTATAAAAGGAAATGTCAATTCAGATAAGGCAAGGGTTATTTATAAACCTGAAAACACAAATATTGAAATAGAAGATATAAAAATTAATATGCCAAATAACGATTTAATGTTTAGCTCTAAGCAGGCTAATATTGATGGTGATACATTTGTTCCTGCTATTAAATTGTACAATTGGTTGGATATAATAAATGATAACACAAATAAGATAAGAAGTGATTTTAATTTAGATTTTAAAACACTGAATCTCGAAAACTGGTTAAAATATTTTCCAGAAAATGATAGTCAAAATAATACTATGGCCTTTGATATATCTGGTAGTCTTAAAATTGATAATTTTTATTACGAAAAAATAAGATTTAAAAATGCTTTGCTAAATGGTATTTATATTCAGGATAATATTTCTGTAAAATCTCTTAAAATGGAAGGTCAAGATGGTGAATATTTACTTAAAATTTCGACCTCTGATTATAATCTTGATGAGATTACAATTAAAGTTGATGGAACAACTACTAATATTAATCAAAAAAAACTATTTGATGAATTTCAAAATTTTAATCAAAATTGGATAACGACTAAGAATATAAAAGGAATATTATCAAGTAAATTTAATGCAAGTTTTACATTCGATCAGAATAAAAATCTAATCTCTGAAAAAAGTAAATTACAGAGCCTTAATCAATTTAAAGACTTTTCTATTGTTAATTTCCCATTTTTTAGACAAATCTTATATTATTTTAAAGAAAATTCAATTACAAATAAAATTATTGATGTAGAGTATTTCAACAATAATATAGATGATGTCATTTTTGAAGATTTTAATACTGAAATTTCAATTGATAATGACAAGGTTTTTATAGAAAAGACTAAAATAAATAACAACATCCTCGATCTTAGTTTTTTTGGAACATACGGATTTAATGACACTGTTGATTATCATCTTAATTTTAACTTTAATGATCTTAGAAAAAATAAAAGGAATTATGATGGTTTAGATATTGAAGATGATAATTTAGGAAAACAATTATTTCTTTTAATTTTCGGCCATTTAGAAAATTTAAAATACAAAATTGACAGAGACGAGATTAAAAAAAACCGTAAGGAAAAGATTAAAAAGGAAAAGAAAATTGTGACCAAAATTATTAAAGGGGAAAATATAAATTCGGATACTGTTTTCAAAAAGCCAGTTTTTGAATTAGAACAAGATATAGATGAAAAATCAAGTGGAGACTCAGCAAAAATCAATAATCAAAAACTAAAAACAAAGAAAAAAAGAGATTCAACGAAATTAAATAAGTTTTTAAAAAAACTTGGAGTTGAAGAGGAAGTTAAAGAAAAACCCAAATTTGAAATCAATAATTAATCTTACCATTATTTCTAGTTTCAACGATTGCAATATTTTTTACTCTTGATGGCATTTTTGTTCTGTTAAATTCAGATTTACATTTAATAATTCCGTTCCAGTCTTTATTTATACCTCCTTTTATAGTGCCTCCGTCTACAATAAGTTTAGATTTTTTTTCTAGTATAATTGATCTATTTTTTGCCATTGTTAATTTATCCCTTATTATTAAAGTTTTATTTTTCTTTATAATAATATCGTTTTGCATAAATATACATTTATCCCAAACATCATTATTTGTCACATATGAAATATTCTCCTTTTCATATTTTTGATAAATCGTTGGGTAAAGATCCTCATTATTTGAATAACGATAATGTACGTAAGCTATTTGTAGTGGGGATAAATATCTCCTACATTTATTGTAACCCATGATATTATTACTTGTGTTAGTATTATTGCAATTTATCCAGCCGAATTTATCTGAACTGGGCAAGTCATCAAATTGAGGCCTATCCGTATGTTTTAATCCAATGCAATGTCCAATTTCATGGCTTAAAAGCTGTGCATTTGCAAACTTCCCATTTTTCGTAGCTCCGGAGAAATTTAAATAAAATGGAGATGGACCACATCCAAATGCAATTTTTTGAGATGATGATCCAGTGTAGAATATATGCAAATAATTTTTATCACTATTTGTATACTTCATCCAATTTTCTTTGCTACAGTTTTTATCTTGCTTTTTATAATAGCTTATAAATCCGTTATTTGTTTCCGAAATATTAATTTTTTCTTTCACATAAATAAGAGTATTATTTTCTTTTCTCTGTATTTCTTTAACATGAAATATTCCGTCATTAAATAATGTCTCGGTTAATATAATACTATCTAAAATTGGTCTGTATCTGTTTTTAACACCTTTTATAAGTATAGTTCCAGAATCTGGATTAATACTTAAAATTTTAATCCATTTAGATTTATTATTTTCAGGGATGTAACAAAGTCTGTCCCAGTCATTTTTATTGCAATAAAAAGAAATAGTATCTAGCTTAAATCTAATTCGACTGTCTTTAATATATGGTTTATTATTTTTTGTGTTTTTAAGAGTTGGACGATTTAAGGTCTTGTATATGGTGTTTATCCACTCGAACTGCTGCTGAATATATTGTATTGAATCTTCAGTATAATTTTCAGGATCACTATTAGTTTTTTTAATTACATGTGCCCAAATTTTAATTTCAATTTCTGGGTGTGTTGTTAAACTACATGAGTCATAGGGTATATATTTATTTAAATAATCAAATTGAGAATGATATAAATTGTTTAGTACTATTGTTGAAATTATAAAAATGTATTTCATCAATCTTAAAGGTATCTAAAATTTAAATTTAAAAATCACATATAGAAAGGTTATTGATAAAAATATCTTAATTGAAATAATAACTCAAAATTCATGTCAAGTTATTGTTACGAATTAAGCTTTTGGGTAATTTTTACAATGATATTTGTTAAGTGTTAAATAAAAATATAATTTCGCAGACCTAAAAAAATTTATACTATGGAATCGATTGCAATTTATCTACCAATTATTTTGTCATTATTTGGATTAATTTACATGTTTATAAAAAAAGCCCAAGTGATGAAGCAAGATGCAGGTGATGGGAAAATGAAAGAGATATCTGATCACATTTATCAAGGTGCTTTAGCTTTTTTAAAGGCTGAATATAGGCTGTTAGCTATATTTGTGATTGGTGCAAGCATACTTCTTGCGTTAATTGCGGCTATAGTTCCTACAACACATTATTTAATAATTGTTGCGTTTGTAATTGGTGCAATTTTTTCGGCTCTTGCTGGAAATATGGGCATGAAAATAGCTACAAAATCCAACGTAAGAACGACACAAGCTGCTAAAACTAGTCTTCCTAATGCTTTAAAAGTCGCTTTTGGCGGAGGTACAGTTATGGGATTGGGTGTAGCTGGATTAGCTGTTTTAGGGTTAACAGGCTTTTTCATTATTTTTTATAACTATTTTATGAACGGTAGTTGGACTTCTACGAATGAAATGACAATAGTTCTAGAGACTTTAGCAGGTTTTTCTTTAGGTGCAGAGTCTATTGCTTTATTTGCCAGAGTTGGAGGAGGTATATATACAAAAGCAGCAGATGTGGGTGCAGATTTGGTTGGTAAAGTTGAAGCAGGTATCCCTGAAGATGATCCACGAAATCCTGCTACTATTGCAGATAATGTTGGTGATAATGTTGGGGATGTTGCAGGAATGGGGGCAGATTTATTTGGTTCCTATGTTGCAACGGTTCTAGCAGCTATGGTACTTGGGAATTATGTAATTGAAGACATGGGAGGTTATGTGGATGATAAGTTTGGAGGAATTGGCACAATACTTCTCCCTATGGCTATTGCAGGTGTTGGTGTAATAATTTCTATTATAGGAACCTTATTTGTTAAAATAAAAAGTAATGATGCTAAAGAAGCAGAAGTTCAAAAAGCATTAAATATTGGTAACTGGACCTCAATTATATTAGTCGCTATTTCTTGTTTTGGTCTTGTAAAATGGATGTTGCCAGAGACGATGAAGATGTCATTTTTTGGGGAAGGTTTAAAAGAGATTTCGTCAATGAGTGTTTTCTATGCAACACTTGTTGGTTTAATTGTCGGAGCTGCAATATCTTCATTCACAGAATATTACACAGGGCTTGGTAAAAAACCAATTTTAAAAATTGTTCAACAATCCTCAACCGGTGCAGGTACAAATATAATTGCTGGTTTGGCAACTGGAATGATATCTACTTTTTCGTCCGTTTTATTATTTGCAATTGCCATTTGGGCTTCTTATGCCTTTGCGGGATTTTATGGAACTGCTCTTGCGGCTTCTGCTATGATGGCGACTACAGCAATGCAACTTGCAATTGATGCATTTGGCCCAATTTCAGATAACGCTGGTGGTATAGCAGAAATGAGCGAACAGGATCCAATTGTTAGGGAAAGAACAGATATCTTAGATTCTGTGGGTAATACTACTGCTGCGACTGGAAAAGGCTTTGCAATTGCTTCAGCAGCACTGACTTCATTAGCATTATTTGCTGCTTATGTTACTTTTACTGGAATAGATGGGATTAATATTTTCAAGGCACCAGTATTAGCAATGTTATTTGTTGGTGGTATGATTCCAGTAGTATTTTCAGCATTAGCTATGAATTCTGTAGGTAAAGCTGCAATGGAGATGGTGTATGAAGTTAGAAGACAATTTAAGGAAATCCCAGGGATTATGGAAGGTACTGGTAAACCTGAATATGATAAGTGTGTCGATATTTCTACCAAAGCATCATTAAAACAAATGCTACTTCCTGGAATATTGACAATAGGTTTCCCAATTGCAATTGTTTTAGTTGGATTAGCTATTTACCCAGAAAATAATGTTATTGTTGCGGAAATGCTTGGTGGTTACATGGCTGGAGTAACGGTTAGTGGTGTTCTTTGGGCCATTTTTCAAAATAATGCTGGTGGAGCATGGGATAATGCAAAAAAATCGTTCGAGGCTGGTGTAGAAATTAATGGTGAGATGACTTACAAAGGTTCAGACGCTCATAAAGCTGCAGTCACTGGTGATACTGTAGGTGATCCTTTCAAAGATACTTCAGGACCATCTATGAACATACTAATCAAATTAACGTGTTTGATAGGTCTAGTTATTGCTCCGATTTTAGGTGGAAGCCATGAGAATAATGAAGAAGTATCCACTGCGACTGTAGAAACTAGTGAATGTAAATCAGAATGTAAAAAAGATTGTTGTGCTGGTAAAAATACCAAAGAAATTACAATTAATGTTGATGTTAAACAGGAAGCTAATGACACTACGGAGATAAGTTTGATTAGAGTTATTGCAATAAAGGGTATTGATACTTTAACCAACTCTGAAATTGAAATAATGGGTGGGGATATCAATATTGATTCAATCACTAATGCTGCTAAAGAACACGCTTTGAAAAATATGAATGAGACTGCAAAATGTGAGACAGAATGTGCAAAGCCATGTTGTTTAGGCTGTAAAGCCACAGATACATTAAATACAGAGCTAGCATGTCTGCCTGACCACTCATGCTGTATCCCTGCTAATAATAATTAAATTTTGAAATAAATATTTTTTAGTTAGCTATTTTCTTAAGAATAAATTTTTTAGTTAAAATTGAACGTAGTTATAGATATAGGAAATACGGTCGCCAAAATAGCTTTATTTAGAGAAAATACATTTATTTCCAAAAGGGTTATTGATCCACTAGAGGTTATTGATTACATTGAAAATTTAGTTTTTGATCGCGGTATCATTTCCAATGTTGGAAATAAAAATTTAGAAAAAAAATTATTAGCTTTTTGTCCTAATTTAGTATCACTCAATACTCAATTTAAATTTCCAATAAAGTTTGCTTATGAAACTATGAATTCGTTAGGCCTTGACAGAATAGCTAACGCAGTTGGAGCATACGTAGAAACAGCGGATAAAAACTCATTAATCATTGATGTTGGTTCATGTTTAACCTTTGATTTTATAGACTCAAATAATTGTTATCGTGGTGGTGCAATAAGCCCTGGACTAAATATGCGCTTTAAAGCACTTAATAACTTCACAGAAAATTTACCGCTTTTAAATTTAAACTCTTCAAAACCTAAACTGATAGGATTGTCTACAAATTCTTCAATTATTTCGGGAGTTATTAATGGAACAATTGCCGAAATAAAGTATAATATTTATAGTTACAGGGAGAAATTTAAAGATCTTAACGTATTTATTACTGGTGGAGATAGTGATTTTATAATTCCGATTGCGGAATTTGAAAAAAATACCATCTTTGCAGTGGAGAATCTAACTCTTATTGGATTAAACGCTATTCTTGATTACAATGATAAATAAACAAAGACTTTTATTAGTTTTAGTCTTTATAGCTTCAATAGCTCATGCTCAAGATTTAAATACATCACCATTTTCAAGATATGGATTAGGAGAATTAAATAATATTCAGTCATCACATTATCTAGGATGGTCAAACTGTGCAGTAGCTTTTTCTGATCCTCAATATATTAATATTTCAAATCCTGCTTCTTACGCAGGGCTTATTAAAAATAATCCAATATTTGATGTTTCAATTTCAGGAAAGATTGCAGCTTATAACTCTGTATACAACGATGTAGAAAAATCATCGTTTGGTACTAATATTGGTCTTAATAATATGTTTTTAGGTCTTCCGATGTCTAAAAATTGGGGAGTTGTTTTTGGAGTAATTCCTTACTCTTCAGTTGGCTACAATGTTTCTAGTAATACAATTGTGGATACTTCAACTGTTACGAGTTCTTTCAGTGGCGACGGTTCTTTAAATAAAATTTTTTTAGGTAATGGTTTCAACCTTTTAAATAAAGGCGATTCAATAAAACTTTCTATTGGTTTTAATACTTCCTACATGTTTGGTAATGTAAATCATTATAGCTCTGTTGTATATAATGATATTGGTGCTTATAATTCAAGAATTCAGTACACTTCTTCCAATAGTGGGTTACATTTCAATGCAGGTTTTCAATTTTACAAAAGGTTTATAACAGTAAATAAAAATAAATACTACCTAAGACTTGGTGGTGCTTACGATTTAAAATCAACAATTAATACTAATAATGATTTTTTTGCTTACACTTTCCTTTACAATTTCGGAATTCAAGAACAAGCTTTAGATACAATTGAAAATATAGAAAATTTACCTGGATCAACTACAATTCCTGAAAAAGTCAGTTTTGGTTTAGGTTTTGGGAAAAATAAGAATGATCAGAAAAGGTGGGACATTGGTATTCAATATTCCTTAACGGATTGGTCAAAGTTTAGCGAAGTAAGAAATGGTATTAACTTTAAAAGTTTACCAATGGGAAGGTCTTCTTCAATTTCTGTTGGATACAGATTAATACCAAATTTAGATTGGGCTAGTAGCTCTAAATCTGCAGCAAGTAAATTTTCTTATTTAATCGGTATGCATTACACTAAATCTGCCATTTTGTTAGAAAATTTAAATTTGATTAATATTGGCATAAATTTTGGAGTCTCCATACCACTAATAAGTTCTAGGTCACTTTCAAGGATTACTCTTTCTGGAGAGATTGGCAAGTTAGGTGAATTGGAGGTTAATAACATAGAGGAAAACTATCTCAAATTTACAATTGGATTTTCAATGGGTCCAGATACCAGATATGATAGATGGTTTAGAAAAAGAAAATATGATTAATTAATATAACATGAAAAATATCTTATTACTTAAAATTTTTATATTACAGATTTTGTTCTTAAATGCTCAAGACTGTATAACCTATAATTCAGATGATTACGGGTCAGATAGCGTTAATTGTAGAAAAAATCTTTCCCTTTACACAGGCTATTTAACTCAAAAAAACTTCGCAGATGCAGCAATATTTTGGAGTAGAACACAAAGTAAGTGCCCTTCGTTAAAGCCAAATTTATATGCTAACGGAGTATACATTTATAAACAAATAATAAAAGAAAAAGTAAAGAGTAAGTCCTCAGATCTTGGATTATATAGAGACACATTATATCAAATTTATGATCAGTGGTTTACAAATTTCGGTCAATGTAATTCTATAAAAGTTTCCTTGGCAAAGGATATAATAATTACGAAAGATCAAAAAAAGTTCTCTAAGTCTTATAGTCTCTATAAAGAAGTTATGGAAAATGAACCTATGATTCTTAAATCAAGCGACATAAAGTACTTTTTTGTTTACACAGGTATATATATGATAAAGGCTGGAAAAATTGACTGTGAAGAATTTTTATCAAACTATGAAGCTCTTTCTACTATCTGTGAGAACAACATATCTCTTGGTAACAACCCCGAAAAATTTTCTAATGTTCAAAATATTCTCGATAAAAAATTAGGCGAAACCTCGTGTGCGAGTTGTGATAAATTAGAACAAATTTATACTTCAAAATACAATAGTGATCCCGAAAATATGGTTCAAGTGAGAAAAATATTTTCAAGTTTAAGTAATAATAAATGTACAGAATCAAGCTTATACTTAACTTTATTGGAAAAGGTCTTAAATGATCCAGAGAATCCACCTACTGCAAAAGACTTGTTTAATGCTGCTTATGCAGATTACAGAAGAAACGATTTTAAAAAGTCTGTTGAAAGGTTTGATAGAGCACTTGCAATTTCACAAGACGATATTCTCAATAGGAAAATAAATGAAATCCTATTTGATATTTCCTTTACTAGAAAACAATTTAAAAAAGGCTTTGAAATTGCAGGAAGATTTAAGGATAAATGTGTTTCAAATGATAAAAAAGCAAGGATTATTGCTGCTAGTTCTAGTGTTCATGGTAACTCAACTCTAGATAAAAGTCTTATTTATTGTTTAGCCTTAAATTACTCATCTAGCTCATGTGGTAAAACTCCCTCTAATATTGTAAATGGTTGGAAATCTCAGTTACTTCCAAAAAGTGAGTTAATTATGCTGGACATTGCTAGTGGCTCAAAACAAAATGTTCCTTTTTGGGGACAAACAGTTGAACTAAAAACAAGAGATTGAGTAACAAGGTTACATTAAATTCAATTTGGTTCGCTTTAATTACTCTTTTTATTTTCTCATGTTCTGAAAGTACGTCAAAAAGCAATAATTTTGTTTCTGTCGATGAATATGTTGAAACAGCAACAGGTGTCACTCTAAATTTTTCAGATTTAGGTAATTCCAAGTTATTATTAACCACACCAAAGTTGGTTAAATCCACGGATGAAAATAAATCTCTTTTGATGGAATGCCCGTTAGGAATGAAGCTTACATTTTATGATTCTTTAAAAAATATCGAATCGATTTTAATTTCAGATTACGGAAAGCTATTTGCAAAAAAACAAATATTAAAAGTAAAAGAAAATGTTCAGTTTTTTAATTATAAAAATGACACTTTATTTGCTGACGAGCTTGTAATAGATTTTGCTAAAGACAGCATATATTCAGAAAAGTCAGTTATTTTTTCAAATGAGGAAGGAAGAATTAAAGGAAAAAAATTAAAAGCAAATAGTAATTTCACTTACTTTGAAATGACTGATATTTCTGAGAGTCATGTAAATTATGATTTATAGATGGATGCTTTAAGAAAATGGAATTACCGGCTTGAAAAAATATGGCTAGTTATTGCCTCTTTGGCGAGTTTATTAGCGATAATAGTTTCATTACTGGATAAATTTCAAAATGTTGAAATATATTATCTATTGGCTATTTTAGCTTGGGGGATTTATTTAGTAAGAAGAGGTTTGAGAAAGCACCTTAGCAAAAAAAAATAGATGGCTACCAACTTTATATTTTTAATTTTTATATCGCTCATATTTTCAGCTTTTTTTTCTGGGATGGAAATCGCTTTTATTTCTGCTAATAAACTCAAAATAGAACTTGACAATAAAAAAGGAGAATGGAGTGCTAAAATTATATCATTCTTCTCTAAAAAACCAGCCTGGTTTATTGCTGCTATGTTAATTGGCAACAATATAGCTTTAGTTATATATTCAATATATATGGCAGATTATCTGTTTCCAGTACTAAGTAACTTAGGTCTTAGTAGTTCTTGGATTTTATTATTACAAACAGTTTTCTCTACATTTTTCATTTTGATTTTTGCAGAGTTTTTACCAAAAGCTATTTTTCGTATAAATCCTAATGCAGTACTGAAGATATTTAGTCTGGGACTTATTTTAATATATATATTGCTTTTACCAGTTACTTTTTTTGTAGTTAAATTGACAAATATAATTTTCATGTTCTTTGGAGGTGATAGCTCCAAAAATGATAAAATAAGCTTTAAAAAAACAGACTTGGATCAATACTTAGAGGAGCTTAAAAAAGACTTAAATGAGGGTGAGGAAATGGAGCATGATGTTAAAATTTTCCATAATGCACTATCTTTTTCTGAAGTTATAGCTAGAGATTGTATAGTTCCACGTAACGAAATAATTGCATTAGAAATCAATGATAATATTGAAACTTTAAAACAACTATTTTTAGATACCGGTTATTCAAGAATTATAATCTATAAAGAAAATATTGATAATATAATAGGATATGTTCATAGCGTTGAACTTTTCAAATTTCCCAAAACAATTAAGTCTGTTCTTCTGCCTATTGGAATAATTCCTGAATCTATGTCAGCTAATAAAATATTGGAAGATTTTATTGCTAAGAAAAGAGGTGTTAACGTTGTTGTTGATGAGTACGGTGGTACTGCAGGTATACTCACAATGGAGGATATCATTGAAGAAATTTTCGGGGAAATTGATGATGAACATGACCAAAGTAACATGGGTCATGAACAAATTTCTGAAAATAAGTATATTTTTTCTGCAAGAGTTGAGATAGATTTTATTAATGAAAAGTATAGATTGGAATTACCCGAAAAAGAAGATTATGAAACTCTCGGTGGCTTAATTTTAAATTACGCTGAAACGATTCCTGAAAAAGATGAATCATTTACAATTAATAATTATAAAATTACTGTTTTAGAAGTAGATGAAAATAAAATTAATAAGGTTGGTATCGAATCTATGGCTTAAGATTAAATTTTGATTAATTTTTTCATAAAAATTTTACTTGGAAGGTAAGATGCTATCAGTCCACAAGAAAATAAAATACATAATAACATAAAAATATCGCTAATTTTAATTACTACAGGCCAAGATTCAATCATAGAGTTTTCTATCTTAATTAAGTGAAAATTCATTTGAATCAAACATGCAATCGTTCCTGATATTAAGCCTATAATACTTCCAAGAAAGCTTATGTAAAGTCCTTCTTTAAAAAAAATATTTTTTATTTGTCTGAATTTTGCACCGATTGCAATTAATGTATTTATGTCTTTCTTTTTATCAATTATTAACATTGTTATTGATGCGACAATTGTGAAAGAAGAAAGGATTAATATAAAAGTCAATACTGCTAAGACCATCCATTTTTCTGCATCATTAGCAGCATAAATTAATTTATTTTTTTCTTTATGGGTAATAATTCTAAATTCATCAGAAAATGAACTTAATTCTTCTAAAACATTGTCAATTTTATTAGCGTCATCAACAAAGATTTCAATCAAATTTGCACTACTATTTAATTCAAATATTTCGCATGCGACCTTATAGTCAACTAAAGCGTATGTTTGATCAAACTCAGGATTAAGCGAGAAAACACCTCCTAAAATTAAATTTTTGCTAATAAATGAGTTTTTATTTTGAATAGATATCTTTTCATTTCTTGAAAGACTATAAATTTTGATTTCGTTTAGAAAATTAAGATCTACAGGTGCTTGAATTTGATTTTGAATTCCATATCCCAATATAATAGTAGGCATCCCCCTGAGGTTTAAAGATTCACTACCCTCAATAATACTATTATTCCAATTTTCAGCCTTAAAAATTTTTGATTCAATTCCTTTAATCTTAGCTGTTGCCCATCTATCTTTAAATTTTAACAGTGCGGTTTCTTCAATTACCTTAGAATAATATTTAACTAGAGGTTGAGCATCAATATTTTTGAAAATTTCATGATTTTCGTTTATTGTTTTTCCTTTTATTGGATAAACATAAATTTGGGCTGCATGTTTTCCATACATCTGTTCAACATATTGTTGAATTCCATTAAAACCACTAAGAATTATAACGAGTGCAGCTGAACTTATAAATAACCCCAAAAATGAGATTAAAGAAACTAAATTAATGATGTTTCTAGATTTTTTCGAGAATAAATATCTTCTCGCAATAAATGTTGAAATGTTCATTTATGCTAAGCTAATCAATAACATTATTTTCATCTAAAAAATCTGATAAATTTTACCAGGCTTTTGTAAAATTAGTCCTTCTAACTCCATACACGTTAATATAGAATTCAGTTCTGGGGTGGTAAAATCTAAGTTGTTTTGAATATTATTAAATGTTGTATTAAAATTATCTCTAATGTAATTGTAAATTATTCTTTGGTCTTTACTAATATTTTTAGTTTGATTTGAATTAATGATTTCTTTTCTATGATTTTTCTCTAGTTTAATGTAATCTAATATCTCAGTTGGGCTACTAATTAATTGTGCTTGATGATTTGCTATTAATTGATTACACCCTTTTGAACAACGTTTATTTATATTACCTGGAATTGCAAAAACGTCTCTGTTGTATTCGTTTGCCAATCTAGCTGTTATAGTTGCTCCTCCTTTTATATCTGATTCAATTACAATTGTTGATTTTGACATTCCTGCAATTATCCTATTTCTACAAGGAAAATGGAATCTTCTAGGTGGAGTGCCCGGTGGATATTCCGATATTAGCATACCATTATTAATTATTTCTTTGGCTTCTTTTAAATGTTCTCTTGGGTAAACGTGATCAACCCCACTTCCTAGGACCGCGTAATTTGGTAAATTGAGTTCATTTGAAATTTTATGAGCTTCTATGTCTATTCCATATGCTAGGCCACTGACAACTCCAATTTTATATTTACTTAATTCGTTTAAAAATAACTTTAAATATTCAATTCCGTAATTAGAGCAATTTCTTGTTCCCACTATTGCTAAAAGGATGAGGTTATTAGGATTTTTTTCACCTTTCGAATAAATCACATATGGTTTGTCAGGACATTGTTTTAATAAATTTGGATATAGAAGAGATTCTTCATTAATTATATTTACATTTTTGTCGTTACATTCATTAATTATTTTTTCTGCTTTTTTAAGAGGTTCGTCATTTATAATTTGAGACTT
>CEUH01017389.1_pt1 | contig 22540 bp, 23 predicted proteins | sample 356461 | NCBI WGS metagenome assembly CEUH01 (sample SAMEA2623275, study PRJEB7988) | marine metagenome | isolation source: saline water (ENVO:00002010), including
GCGTATTAGGCTACTTTTTATTATTAAATATTTTTAGTTTTAAAAAATATTTTTCTTCAAAAATTAGATTTTATATTTATAAATTAAAAATACCTTTTCTAAAATATTTTCAATTTTAAATATATTTTTGCAGTAGATAGTACTTCAATACTAATAGACACATTCCAATTATATTTGATATTTCCAATATTTATTTTCTACCCTTTCAAGTATTACATCTTTAAACATTCTTCCTTTTTTAACCAAAAAATTTCCCTCACTAATTGGATATCTAATTCCATTTATTTCTCCCCAAGTTTTGTCATCTTCAAATCCAGTTACTGGAGGTTGAAATAAATAACCTTTCATGAATTTTGTCGCATCACCAAGGATTGGAGCTTTAAATGCTCTTTCTAAAGAACACTCAAATATTTCTGTAATTTTATTGCTGAAACTCATTAATTTTTGATAACGATGAGGTTAAATTAAGTTGAAAATTAGCTTTAGCCATTGTTTTGTAGCCTTTTTTATTCATTTACATTATTCTTAATATTTGGATTTATTATAGCTAAGTCGTTCGCAAAATTCAGTTTGTCCTTTGGGGATATTATTATTTCATCAAATTTTCCATATTTGATTTCAATTCTGTCAAATGAAGGTGCTGGGGAAGAAGTTATACTTTTAGTTTTTGACACTTCTTTTATTTCGTCAATTTTTATTGGTTCATAAGAAAAAAATCCACATTTTATTTTGAGTTTATTGTTCTCAATTGTGTAATGTGTCCCGAAAAAAAGATGAAGAATAAAGGCAAAAATAAGTGAAAGAAATCCTATTATTGCAATCATTTTTCCATTTAAATCAGCGTTGATTAAGTCAGGAATTAATGGGCCATAAAAAACAAGAAAAATAAAAATCAATAATCCGTAGGAAACTTTAGAAGGATATTTTTTTATCATAGACATATTTTCTTTCAACTAAAATCTTGTTTTAAAATGCTATTATAATAGTGATTGTAAGAATAGTAGCATATTGAATTGCACTTACCTTTAAAATTACATAAATATTGAAGCGAGCTACAAATATTGAATATACTACTTACACGGCTATTATTTTTATACATTGTTCTTTGTAGTTTTTATTTTGCCAATATATTTTCAAGTGCATTGTAATATCGTATCGCAATAAATTCTGCACCTGATTCATTGTAGTGTACATCATCAGCCAATAAACTATCACCAAACCCTGTAAACATATCAACAGCAATAACTTGTGATGTAGATGTGCTTTGGTTTATTGAAATATTTAAAACTTCTTGCTGCATCTGGTCAAGAAAACTAGTCAAATCAGATGTCATTGCTTCTGTTCGACAAGGTGCCATTTGCTCGATGACTATTGTAATATTAGGATTATTAGTTTGAAGAATGTCAATAATAGAATTTATGTTTTCAACTGCATTTTCATAAGGTAATCCTTCAAGCGCATCATTTCCGCCAGGTGAACTAAGGAGCACGATGTCGGGTGATCCAGTCTCACTTAGCCAACTGTTTAGTTCATCTAATATTTGACCTGAAGTCCATCCACCTCTTCCTTCATGGTCGATGTCAAAAATTTTGTCGTCAAAGGATGGATAAGATGCATTATCGGATTGTGTTCCAATGAAATCAAAAGTCCAATTATTTTCTGTCAGATCTTTCCAAAGTTCGTAACGAAAACTTTCATATTCAGGTCTTGCACCTTCAACTCTCGAAGCTCCTAAGGGAAGAATTTTGTTTATTGAATTGCTTTGAGGTTTGGGAATTATGTCATTTTCGTCTTTTTTACAAGAACTGAATATCAGTAATGATATCCCGATAACTAAAATTTTTAATGTCCATTTCATCGAATTATTTATTTCTATAAATACACCTAACGTTTTGGCTATGCGCAGTATCCCGAAGGGTATTGCGTATAGGTTTTGTTGTATGCCCGTGTTTTTTCAATTTCTTTTCCTGTCAGCGTTGGTGCAGGCATACTCTTTGTCAATTTTTGGCTCATGAGGTTGGATTTTGAGCGACTTGCCAATGTGTATGGATGCTGTGAGCTGGCTAAATGTTTTCATATTGTTTTTCGTTCAATAGTTTATCTAATTGCCCATCCTTCGCTATATAACCAATTTTGATATGATTACTTATCGCTAATATTTCTTGATTACGTTTTTCCGAAAGTTCACGAGTTACCCTTTTCTCATTATCTGAAAATGGAGAGATGATAAGCAAACGGTTTTCATGAAGTGCCTTTTGAATTGATGGATCAAATCTTTTTTTCATACCTCTTGCCAAAACCAATATCAAAGGTTGCTTCCCTTTTATGAGAATTTCAAAAACATCTTTTTCTATTTGAGAATGATTTCCACAAACAATACAATTACCCTGCACCCTTTGTTGTTTTGCCCAATCGAAACTTTTAAGCACTACATCAGCAGGGCATTTTCTGGAACAGAGAAAGCCTGTTTTTTGAAGTTGTAATATGTCTTTATTCCCTAAGTATTGCATCTCCAGTCTGACGCTCCGCAAGGAGCGTTTCGTTTTTATAGCCCTTATTAATCCTCATCTTCTTCATTTTCATCAACCGTTTCACCAAACAAACTTTTACCCATGCGGTTTTTAATGTCGTAATTCACAACAAAATCCAATTCCTGTTCTGTAAATTGGTAGTGCGATGCAAGAACGGTGTCTATCTGATTAATGATGGATTTTGAGTTTCTAATTACATATTGCTTTTGTTCGACGGTTCCCTGTGTTTTTGATGAAATTGTTTTTATTTCAGCATTTTCTTCAATTGAACGAACATAACTCTTACCTAATATGTCAAGTTCGTTTAATTCACTTTCTGTAAGATTGCTGATTCTAAATCCAAATATCATATAATCTTTAAGGTTGAACATATCAAAATGGCAGCTGTAATGCCACCAGAAGAAATCGCTGCTTAAAATTGATATTGCTGAATAATTACTAAATCTAAAGGAGGATGACTTCTCGCTTACTGTGCTGGTACCAAATGGACCATTTAAGAATGTTTTCCAATATCTACCCCCCGCAGTTCTGTAAAATACACGATCACTTGAATTTTCAGATACCAATGCGGTAATAGGTTGTTGCAAGTAGTATTGAGGTAGAAAATTTGATTCAATTGTTTCATCAGAAATCTTTAATATGCTCGAGGTCAATTCTCGGACTGTCTTATTGTTTTCAGAATATTTGAGATTTACAAAGATCTGATCTCGACAATCGCGGTTCCACCTATTAATTTTTGTTGTGAAGAGTTTGGGCTCTGTGTGTTGAACTCGAATTATTTCAATTATCAATCTCTGATCAACTCCTTCGAAAAGAGATGAAGGACGCTCATCAAAAGCAGATATCCAAACAGCTTTCTTGTTCTTTTCATTTGGTTTGATAATTCTCTGCAGCGGTTCCATTGCAGAAGTATTTATACTTGGAAGTGGAACGATATATCCACAGTAACTTGTATTTGATAATAAATTGAAGCATCTTTCCACAACTAATGCGTGCAGGTTATTACAGGAAATAGTTTGATAATTAAGTACCGAATAGTTCTTACTTGAAAATGAAGAGCCGTATCTTACGTAAGGAGGATTCCCAATAACACAATCAAAACCACCATTTGCTGCTACTATTTGATAGAACTCAGCGAACCAGTGGAAAGGTTGATGACTATTTAGCCATTGCTCGTATTCTTTTGGTTTTGCTTCAGCATCAATACCATAATTTGTAGCGAGGTAGACATTCAGATTCGAATTCAGTTCATTTAATTTTTCCAGTAATTGGGCTTTGGCTTGTTTAAAGCTATCGCTGCCCTGGTCATTGATCAGCTGACTATTCTGGAAATAGCTAAAAGCTTTACCTACCAACTCAAACTCTTCTTTAAATTCTGCCAACCTATCATCTGCAAACATTCCATCTTTATTCCGGATTGTTGCAAGTAATTCTGACTCTGTTGCAAAACCAATAAGTGTATTTCCCGCACGAATATTAAAATCGATGTCCGGAAGTGGTTCTAATCCAAAATTGTCTTTACGAGGGTTAACAACTACGGTCGCCACCAATTTTAAGAACAATCGAAGTTTGGCTATTTCAACCGCTTCATTCATGATATCTACCCCATATAGGTTGTTCAGAATGATGCTTTTGAAGATGAAATATTGTAGGCTTGGGTGTTTATCACTGTTAACTTCAGATAACACCTCTTCAAAGTACTTATGTTTACCGGGTTGCTCTGCAACGATTTGTTCCATGCGTGTGATACAAGCCTCATAAAGTGGCTCCAATATATTAAGTGCGGCAAATAGAAACGCACCGGAACCACAGGTTGGGTCGAGAATCGTGATCTTATTGATCGCCTTGTAGAAATGACGAATAAAAACCGGATCATCTGTGTTTTCAATAAAATCCTGTGTGAATTGACGTATGTTCAGGTTGTAAGTGATAAAATCATTGATGCTAGTGATGTCACCTCTTTCAATTCTTGATTTCAATTCAGAAAACCTCTTCCTTCTTTCTATTAACTCTCGATATATCTCAGTGGGGAGACCAATTTCCTCAGGAGCTTTTTGATTCCAGGATTGTCTGATTTCCCATAAGTGAGGATTTGTGTTTGCTTCAACTACTTTATTTTCAAGTGGATGATTTATTCCCTTCTTTACATCTTCCGGTAGATCTGCGAATAATTCATCGGATTCCGGAATTCCGTGTTTGACTGCATCGTATATGTAATAAGTAGAACTTGATTTTAGAAACTTCCATAGTTCTGAATTCTCTTTGAATGCTTCTTTATAATTTCGTTCAGTCTCATCGAACAGAAACGGAATGATTGTATTCTTTCCAATGTAATCAGTGATATCCTCCTTGGTATAGTAGGCTCCCATAGCAGCACGATCATTGATGTACTTTTCGAAGATATAACCTATGACATCCGGGTTGATATCTTTTCCCGTAGCTTCAATACTGTTGTCCAGGTGCCAATTCCATTGGTCGAAGAAGTTGAATACTTTTTTGAAAGCATCATCGTCAATCTCTATTTGATCAAACTGACGTTCTAATTCGTGTACGTCAAACAATCCGCCGTTGAGATATGGAATCTTGCCTAAATCTACGGCAAGTTTTTCCTTTCGTTTGCTCTGAGGTTTACCCAGGCCGTCGTGAAAAAGCTCTAATAAAAAACTTCGATAGAAGCTGTAAAAATTACTTTGACCATCCAGCTGTTCACATTGTGCGAGTTTGTTTTGAAGATAGTTCAAATCCTGATCAAGAAATCCTTTCTTTTGAATGAAATAGCAGAACATTAAGCGGTTTAACATGAGGGATGCATACCACTGTTTATTTTGATTTTCTTTGTTCTTGATATGATCATCAATTCCATTGATAAAATCGAGGAAAGCAACGTGCTGTTTTTTAAATTCAGTGTAGAATTTCTTGGTAACCTGCTCAGAGTTTTTCGCGAAGTTTTCTGAAATTCTATGTTTAACATCAATAATGGTAATGGTTTCCTCTTCATCTAATGTGAACAGGAGATTCTTCATTCGTTGAAATAGATTTTCTACATCCTGATGACTGTACCAACTTACCTCGCGGACTTGCTTCGGTTTGTTTTCTTCTTTAACTGCTAGTTGCCAAATCTGATATTTGTTGTCATTATCAGAATAGATAATCAAGTGTTCGAAGTAATGCTTCGCAACTTTGTTTTCGATCTGCTTGCGAATATTGCTTGTTGGTATCTTCCCATTTGGAAAAGGAGGGCAATGCAGTATTACAAATCCTTTCTTTTCAGCAATACCGCTTAGCATGAAAGCATCGTCGTTAGCAGCAACCGGGAGTTGATTATTAAAATTGTCCCAGCCCAGATCGTTAAAAAGACTCTTAAAGTCAAATTCTTTAATGTAATTGGTGAAAGTTGTCTTTTTCATATCACTTAACACTTAGACCCATTGAACAAATAATTTGTGGCTCTTTAACTCCCTTCTCCTCCTCGCTTATTAAACTTAACTTACCGTCTTCTCTAAGCGAAACAATAAGATTCGCCAGATCATCATCAGTTATCCCGGTCTTCAATTGACGATTAATGGTCTCTCGCGCAAATTCACGCAGAGGATGGTCATAAATATCCTGCATCGCTCTTTTTAATTCTTCGGTAACCCATAAAGTCCCTTCATGCTGTTTAATGTATGCGTCCAATCTATTCCAGGACCTATACCGAGCTCCGCTCTTTCTGCCTAATTGCCCACCTACTTTTGCTTCTGATTCTTTTATGTGTTCCAGACCGACCTTAACTAATTCATGATGTTTTTCTAATCTAGCAAGAGGCTTTTCCTCGGGTCCGCATTTGACTGCCTTAAGTATCTTAAATTGTGCTTGCGTGACAATTTTCCCATCATTATCTATCCAGGCAAGAACATCATTTTCACTCTGAGTTTTCGTGTAAACTACGGCACCATCATCTTGTTGTTCTTCCAAGCCCATTTTTGTCGCAAACAAAACGTCAGGCATATCCGGTATCAGTTTTCCCAATTCCGGATCAGCATCAACTGCATTCTTCCATATTTCATAAGCATATGAAGCTAAATCCACTTCAATATCTTCTTCGTCGTCCAAAATACCTGATTTTTCATTGTATAAATCTTCAACATTAATTGGATCCCCCTCGAAGAAAACCTCGTCTGAGCCAACAGTTTCAGCGTTTTCTCGAATTCTCTGGGATAATCTTCCTCTTAAATTAATTATGCTCTCAATACCATCTTCGGGAAGAAATGAATAACAAAATATTTCATGATGTTTCTGACCAATACGATCAACACGACCCGCTCGTTGTATGAGTCTTATTATTGCCCAAGGGAGATCATAATTCAGAACAATGTGAGAATCCTGTAAATTCTGTCCTTCGCTCAGAACATCCGTAGTGATTAGCACTCTAATCTCCTGACCTTTCGGTATATCCTTGTCGTTGCTTTTTGGGCTAAATCTATGAGCAAGACCGGTAGGATTCTCGGTATTTCCGGTAACACACTCTAGTTTTGTTACCCCCCTTGACTTCAATGATTCAAATAAGTAATTCGCAGTATCAGAATATTGGGTGAAAATCAAGATTTTTTCTTTTTTATGTGTTTTTGAAATCAAATCGTGTAAAGCGTTCAATTGTCTGTCATTCTTTTGATCCCAATCTTTTCCTAACTTCAAAATTTGCATTAATTGCATACTGTCTCTAAGCAAATCCTTTTTCAGCATTTCATTAAATAATTCACTTCGAATCCATTGAAACTGACTTTTCTTACTCAATAGTGCATTATAATAGACTACCGCTGCTTTCATATATTCTTTTGCTTCAAGAAGAATTTCGATAACATCGCCTTCTTCCCCCTCTTCACTATCAGAATACATAAAATCGTCTATTAAACCCGCTTCTTGTTTTCCCACAGGAAAAGCAAGATCATTCTCGATTGCATATATAAAAAGGTAATTTCTCAGAATGTGCCTACTGATTGAGAGCAGAAAAGAATAACCACTACTTTCTAATCGCTTGAACAAATTTGTTTTCGCAAATCCAATGAGTCTGGTCCCTGCTCGACTTAGATTTTGTTTAATTAGTTTTTCCTCCGCTGTAATAATTCCTATGGCCTTTGATGATTCATAATCTTCCTGCCCCAGACCATACCTAGGCAATATTAAATCGTCAATGATATCGACAACCTTATTAGAGTAGAGTTGAGCATACTGATCACTCGGATCTTTAGGGTTGAATTTGTATTCTACCTTTTTAGGTAATCGATCCGGGAAATAGGATCGCGTACCATCCGGAAACTCCAAATAAATACGTCCATTTTCAGTATCTTCAATTCCGTAATTAGTCTTTATAAAACTTCTGGTTCTCCGAACTAAAAACAATCTCATTAATTCAGACCAGTCCTCTGGGTATTCACTTTTCTCAAATGCTGCTATCGATGTGTCGGAAACCTGATGATTGGCTGCGAAATGCACTCGTCCTCCAATGCTTTCGATATATCTCTCAGGGCTAATACCAATATTATATTCTTCTACGAGGAATAAGCGTAACTGGTTACTCAAATCCATATAAGTTTTATTATATGGGGTCGCCGTAAGCATTATCACTTTACTGTCATTCAGATGAATATACTCATGAATTGCTCTGTACCTTTTTCCGTCTCTGTTTCTGAGATTGTGACTTTCATCAATTAAAACCAAACGGTATCTTCTTTCTTTTGACAACTTAGTTTGAACTTCGGTCAATTTCATAATTTTTGCCCTTAATCCATACTTGTGAACATATTCCTCCCACATTTCTACAAGATTTTTTGGACAAATTATTAATGTTTCCAGGAAGAAATCTTCCTCGAACATTTTAGCAATAGCAGTTGAGAGAATAGTCTTACCTAATCCAACGACATCACCAATAATTACTCCACCTCTATGATACAGATGGTGCGCAGCAACTTTAGCCGCTCCATATTGATAGGGCAATAAATCCTTCTCGAAAATTTTTGGCAATTCAAATTCTGATATTCCGGCCCTTGCCTCTCTAGAAAGATGATAAGCCATCTTGAGATAAACGTGATAGGGAGAAATCAGCTCTTCTCTCGCCCAACTTTCATCAATTATTTGAGCCAGTTCATCAGTGATATCAATACTCCATCTATCATCCCATCGATCCTGATACCACTTCGATAATTTCTTCGCAGCATCTCCCTCGACGACATCAACATTCAATTCTCCTTGCTTGGAAATTCCCGCAAAAGTTAAATTTGAACTACCAACAAATCCAATTGTAGGACTATTATAATCATCTCTATGAACCAAATATAGCTTCGCATGAAGCTGATGTTTGAGATGCAGCTTCACCACTACTTTGCGCTCTTTTAATTGCTTTGATAATTTCTTAAGTACCTGCTCATCTTTATTTGTAGGCGTACCAATTACTAATTGCTCCTTAAATTCTTTAGCAATTTTTTTCTTTAATTCCGTTGCTAAACTATTATCGATCATTCGTGACTCGGAAGAGAAATAATCTCTTATTTCATCTTCAGGCATTCGCTGCATGCCAATTAAAACACGACAGTAATATTCATTATCATCTTCAAATTCATCAGGCAAATTCGCACCTCGAAGTTTATCAACGGATGAAACAACCTTTTGCCAACCCCTGAGATTAAAGTAACCGATACAAAAATCTGCTCTCTCGGCATTTTCAAGAGTTTTGTTTAGCCCTTCCTCTAAATGTATTTCTATGTTATCATAAATCTTCGGCATGTTTTATTCTTCTTTAATTAATTATTGCTTTGTCAAAGAAAATAGCTCTTTTGGTTTTTCATCGTTTGACCGTGTGAAGGCAAAAAACAAATGTGCTATTTCTGCGGTTGGCTCTTTTTTTTTCTGCATGGCATACAACGGTTTGGCTAAACTGCGTTTTAATGCAGTTTAGGTTTTGTTAGCACCATTTTAATTTTCGTTTTTAATTCTTCTTTTGTCGTATCAAACAAATCGTTTAAATCTGTTTTGGCTTCAAGCTCAGCAGAAAGTAATTCTCTGTTAATTATAGGCAACTGGAAAGCTTTGACAGATATTTCTTTGTCCTGGGCAAGTGCATCTTTAATAGTTAATTCCGTATTTTCTTCTTGTGCCTGTTTCAAAGTGTTTGGATAAAACAATATTATTTCATCTACCTCAAATCTAACTGCGTATGCCAACATTTGATATAAGTCGTTTTGAGAAATACCTTTTTTAGGATCTTTCTCATCAGAATAAACAATCTTATATTTTGTGTCTGCAATCAAAGATTTCTCTTCGGTCTTAAGCCACAAATCTGGTTTTAAATTAAAGGTTTTGTCCTCATCTAAATAGGTGTCACTGCGCTGTGCTTTAGCCGTTACCTCTTCCAGCTCTTTATCAATAAAGCCAAATATGAAGTCTTCGAAGACATATTCCATTGGAAGCAAGAATGCGAAAAGCTTAAGATCATTTTTGTAGTCAAATGAAACACAATTTGTGAGGAACAATTGACAATAGTCCCTAACTGTTTCAAATTCACCAAACATTGGGTTAAATGAAATTCTTGAGCATTGCGCTGCTGTAGCACGTTCATCAGAAACTTCATCAAGGATAAATAGAATTTCTCTTAGGTTCTTTTTATTGTCTTGGTTCACTGTTACATTGAATAGGAGAGTGGTTACATATTTAATAATGCGATTAAAATCGTTGTCAAAGACAAAGGCGTCATACGTACAGTTGAGTTTGTGCCATTTGCCAGTACTTAAATTTTGATTGATGTATTTGTTTGTGTTTAAGCGCCCTTTTATAAAAGACAATTCACGATTCACTTCTTCATATTGCTGGTAGACCGAAGAGCTGAGGAGCTCTCTGGTATATTTCGAGAACAAGTAAATTAAAACTTCAAAGAAGTCACTTTTTGTGCTGCCCAGAGAGGCTTGGTAATTCGGAAACTTTATCTTCCTGCAATAGCTAAGCCACCAGAGAATATGATTTTGTATTTGGTTAATCTCATTTTCGGAATACTCCTTATCTCCACTATAAAATATCTTCGGAAGTAAGTTGATTTTTTCTCCTTTGTAATGGATGACACCAACATATTTATTGGATTTTAATTCATTGGTTTTGTGAATGAACTGAATAAATCTTTGAGATTCTATTTTATCGTTGCCATTCTCAGAATAAAAAGAGTTTTTTTCACGACTATTCCAGATTTCATCAAGAAATCCTTCCAAGCCATCAAATGATGCTAGAGTATCTACTTTGTTTTGGTATTCAAATAGATTAATCATTCTTGCCTGTAATTCTTAATGGCCAGGAGTTTTCTTCAATAGATAATCCGGATGATTGTAATATACCTTTAACCTCTTTTTCATCATTCATGTAATATTCAAGAAGAAGAGGGATAACCTTTTTATTCATTCGAGATATTAAATCTTTATTCTCTCCCATAAAATATGCGTGTCCTATTTGGAAGTCATGACCTTTTGATTTAATTATCTGCTCATTAATCTTCTTAAGAATATCGACATCATAAATTTCTTGTCCTTCAATCTCATATTTAGGATACATAGCCTCAAATTCAAATCTTCTTCTCAATGCTATGTCCAGAAGTGCTATTGATTTGTCTGCAGTATTCATTGTTCCAATAATGAATAGGTTGGAAGGGACTATAAATGGATCACCCGATGGTAATTTTGCTTCCATTGGGATAGCACCATGCGATCTTTTGTCTGGTTCGATTAGTGTAATCAGCTCACCGAAAACACGTGAAATATTAGCCCGATTAATCTCATCGATGATAATTACATAGTTCTTCTTTTTTATCTCAGCCTTTTTTCCAGAACTATCTTTACCAATTTTTAAAAGTGATTCGAGTAACGGTGTATAGTAAGAGGCTAAACCTTGAATATCTAAAACGGATTCAGCCGCATACATTTTTTTTAGGGTTCCAATACTAAGAGTGTGAGCCGAACCTCCGCTCGCTTTTCTGAAGTCAATTGATTTGTTAGTGATGGCTGTAATGAAATAAGAGACCTTTTTCATTTTGACTTCAATTTCTTCGACTTCACCTTCAACAAGTGGGGTAATAAATTCATTAAACACCTCTTCAAAAATTCTTTTGGCAACAGGTGGCTTTTCTGAATCTTCTAGATTTTGAAGTGCCTTATCAGCTATAACTTTGAAAATACCATCTTTCCTGTCAAAAGTGAGTTGATTATCATTTTCTGTATCAGGTCGTAAACCTTGAATAAAATCTTCATAACTGTAATTCTGATGGAAGGTGATGAACTCAATTTGATCATGAAGATTAGCCTTAAAAGTAGCTAATGCATCATCGTAAGAATTCATTTTACGATTTTCAATTATCTCTGCAGCTCGAAGAACGGTATGGTAAGTTTTACCAGTTCCTGGAGGGCCATATAGGATTGTGTTTAAAGGAAAACTCATTTCAATGTTATTTGCTAGCGGATTATCTTTTTGTTTTAAGAATTCGAGGTATGATTTAATTGAAGCAGAATAAAAACCATTGCTTCCATAAGATGGAGCATCAGAATGATAATACTTGCCGTCAGGATTGCGCTGTTCCTTAATTAAATCATCATAAAGAGAATTCAAATAGGCGTCATCTGTAGTTTCAAAAAGCTCATTCGCCAATATTTTAGATAAAATCTCAATTGCTTTAACGTAGGAGCCAACAGTACCAGAATTTTGACCATATTTTTTAATAAGCCATGTAGAAAATGCCTCCTTGTTATTTTTGGTTTTGGGAACATCATCTATCAACAGCTGTTTTGACTGATCAAAATAAGAGAGCATGCTTTTATAGCTGAATTCATCTGGAGAGTGGTTTTCTCGAGGTTTTAGATAAGATTGATCTTCATGTTTATAAACACCATAGCCAATTTTACCCTTGTAAAATTCGAAAAAGAACTGAAGACTCTTAGATTGATTTTCTTGTGCTTTATTATAAATCGCCACCCAATATCTATCGCTGCCCTGCTGTCTGACACCTTGGAAATCAAAAGACACTTCTTTGACGTGTTCGCTCATTCCAAGATCACTAATAAGTTGTTGCGTGAATGAATCTACAAATTCACGCTGTTTGTTATGACCGTAGAAAGTGATTGCAGGAAAAACAATTGAAAACGTTTCTTTGTATGATCTGAATTGAGTTTCTTTTCCCCTTTTATATTTTTCAATTAATTCGTGTAAACTTTGAGCGGTAAATTTTTCGCCCTTGATCAATCGCTCTATGAGTTCTTTTCTGATATCGATTACAACACCTGTTCTTGATGAATAGTATTCTTTACAACGGTTCAAATTACCCTTATCAGCTTTGTTTAGGGCGGTTACAATATTTTCATCATTTTGATAGTAACCCTCTACTTCTGTAGAAGTTTCGCACAAAAGTTGAATCCCTTTTTTTATTTCATCATTTGTCAAAGTCTCGTCTTTTTCTTTGATAGTAAATCCATTACTTTCCAGTAATTTGAATGCAACTGTATTTTTTCCTCCTCCGAAACTATTTGGATCAAGTTCACTTCCATTCACGTATTTATTGGCAATGGAAATGATTAGTTTGGGTGGATAGCTCTTGCCATTATATATTAAATCATACGTAGATGAATGTCTTCCTTTGCGGATACCCTCTCTATCAATTTCTTCGATAGCCTTCTCAATATGTTCCTTTTGAATATTCTGTGGTATCATTTTTAGTCTTTTCGTAATTGGTGCTAACGTTAAGGCTAAGATACGGATTTGCGGCGAGGCACAAATATGGATTTTAGCCAATGTTATATGCTACAAAAACAACCCTTTTTTTGAGAGGCTTATCTTCATTTTTACTCTATCACCCTATTTCCTTTGATTATTAAGTGGCCGTACTTCATGTTGTTAATATCAGTATCGCTTAATATAGTTTCTTTCAATTCTTCAATTGCTTTGTCTACGTCTACTGTTGGATATTTCTTATCCCACATTTTAATTGCCGCTCTCTCGCCAGAGGCTCTAAATGTTATTGACTCACCTTCACAACTATTGTGAAACCTACCCATGTGCTCAATCATTTCATTAACGTTATCTTCAGAGGTTGTTGCTACCTCAATTCCGTTCTCAATTTTTGTTGAACTATCTCTACCACAGCCAACTGCTATAAGCGCAGCTAATGTTATTATTAAAAGCTTCTTTGTCATTATCAACTGTTTTGTTTATTGCATATAACGTAAGGATAAACCTAATTACGTTTATTTACCTTATGTACTAAGTTAGAAAAAATTCATATTATCAGAGGGGTTTTGAATATTTTTTAAATGAGCTGTTGATACGTGTGTGTATATCTGTGTAGTTTTGATATTACTGTGACCTAGAATAGTTTGAATAATGCGAATATCTGTGCCATTTTCCAGTAAGTGAGTTGCATAACTATGTCTTAGGGTGTGGGGAGTTACGTGTTTATAAATACGACTATTTATAGCAGATTTTTTTATTATTTTTTGGATACTTGATGCTGAATATTTTGGAGTATTTAAACCGTTAAATAAAAATTTCTTTGGTTTATACTTTAAATAATATTTTTTTAGGAGTTGTAAAATTTGGTAGGTTAGTTGTACTTGTCTGTCTTTATTTCCTTTTGAATTTTTAATATGTATTACCATTCTTTTACTGTCGATGTCAATGATTTTTAAATTTATTAGCTCAGATACTCTTAGCCCACAAGAATATATCGTTGCTAAAATTGTTAAGTGCTTTAGGTTATAAGTATGGCTTAGTAATGATTGAATTTCATCTTTACTAAGTACAATAGGTATTTTTTTTTCTTTGATTGGTCTTTCTATGTAATAATATTCTCTTTTTTTTCCTAATATTTTTTCAAAATAGAACTTAATTGCATTAATATGTTGGTTTTGAGTGCTTTTTGAATAGTTTTCTTCGACCAAATGAAATAAATATTCTATAATATCATCTTTTGTAAGATGATTGATTTGTATCCCTTTAAAGTAGGTTCTAAAGTAATTTAGACATGTTAAATAGCTATTAACGGTGTTTATACTATAACCTTTTACGATAAGTATTTTTTTAATTTCTTTTAAATCTTTCATAGCTACAAACATTCGTTTTAAAAATCTATCGGCATGATTATAAATGTTTATAATTGTTTTTAAACGGATATAATTAATTTTACAGAACAAAATTTGTGCTTTTAGCATAATTTAATTTTGATATATGAGTAAAAAGTTATGTTTTGAGTGTAGTCAGCCTTTAATTGGTAGGATAGATAAGAAATTTTGTAATGATATGTGCAGAAATTCTTATAACAATAAAATAAATAAAGATGCCAACGAATATGTAAGAAAAGTAAATGTAATACTTAGAAAAAATAGAAGAATTCTCTCAAGGCTTATGGACGGAAAAGAAAAATCAAAATCTACCAAAGAAGAGCTATTGCTAAATGGTTTTAATTTTTACTATTACACTAATTTATACAGCACTAAAAAAGGAAAAAACTATTATTTTGTTTATGAGCTTGGTTATTTAGAACTTGATGAGGAACAATTTGCACTCGTTAAAAAACAAGAATATGTAAAGTAAAATTACAATGTGCTCAAAACCTTAATGAAAGAATGAAAACTAAAAAAGAAATTGACGAAGAAAAATACGAGCAAATTAAAGATGAAATCACCGATTTTGTTGATAATTTAAAAGAAGATTTCTTAGAAAAATATAAAAAGGAGTACGAGGGTTATGTTGATAATTTGGAAGGACTTAAAATGTCTGTAAATAAATATACTGCACTAATGTACCTTTCTCAAGTTTTAAATTTCTTTTTCCCATTAGCTGGTGTAATATGTCCCTTAATAATGTGGAATTCTAAAAAAAATAAAGACTTTTTTATTCATTCGCATGGTAGAAATATTTTTAATTGGATGTTTAGCGCAATAATATATTCAATAGTTATTTCAGTTATTATATTTACGTTAATAACTATATTTAGTTTTTCTGATTTAACTCGTTTTATTTTATTAGGTTTTGGTGTACTAATATTAGTTGGAATTTTATTCTGCTCATTAATATTTACAATAATTGGCGCAGTAAGAGCTTATAAAAAGAAACTTTTTAAATACCCATTAACAATATCCTTTATTAAATGAAAAAGATTTTAATTCTTAATGGACCTAATTTAAATTTGTTAGGTAAAAGAGAACCTTCTACTTATGGTAATGTATCATTTGAAGAATATTATAAAAAATTAGTAAATGAGTTTCCTAATAATGAAATACATACCTTTCAGAGTAATGTTGAAGGTGAGCTAATAAATAAACTGCATGAAGTCGGTTTTAATTTTGATTTAATCATTTTTAATGCTGGTGGCTACACCCATACATCAGTAGCAATAGCAGATGCGGTTGCAGCTATTGATTGCCCAGTTATCGAAGTACATATTTCAAATGTTTATTCAAGAGAAGAGTATAGACATCATTCTTTAATGGCTAAAAATTGTAAAGGAGTGATTGCCGGTTTTGGACTCGATTCCTACGCATTAGCATTAAAATCATTCGTCAATTAAAACCAATATTAGTACCAAATACTTTCTTTTAGTATTTGAGAGAAATTATTTTCACTTAGAAAGTATATTAATCTGATAATATGGTAAATGGATAGTGTTATAGCTAGAAAATAGGCTATTTTAAGGTTAAAAAATATGGATTTTGAAAATGATTTTTTTGTAAAAATTTCAATTGAAAAAAGAATAATAATTCCAACTAAAAAGGCAAAAGCAAATGGTCCAAATAAATGATAGTAAAAGCTTTTTGTAAAATTACCATCATACATAAATACAATTGACTTAGTGATGCCACATCCAGGACACGGTAACCCAGTACTCATTTTAATTGGACAAAAGGATTGCTCTAGTTCAATATTTTCAAAGCTAAAAAGATATATGTATAAAGGAAACAATAACATTATGGTTGCTCCCGCAATAATATATAATCTTCTTTTTTGGAATTTATTCGTATAGTTTGTTAATATCACCTTGTACTATCATTGCAGCCACCATGGGAATTAAAAATCCTAGAACAATTAATAATGTCGATTGATCTTTATTGGTTTGGCCAGTTAGTTCATAAATTTTTGGAAGACCGTCTTTACCCACCAAATAGAAAAAATAAATATTAACTGGGAAGCAGCATCCTGCAAAAATTGCAACTGGCTGAGATATAACATCTTTTTCAGAAACTGCATTTACCACCTGGGCCGTTTTTATATTCCAGTATATTAAATATAATCCACATGTAATTAGCGATAACACTAATACCAATATTGGATCAACTTTAAATTCAGGTATTTTAAGTTTTGAGATTTCGTTATTTGGTGTTGATTTTTCTTCCGTCATAATTTAAAATTTACTTAAAATTATAATTATTATACTATTAGTTAATTAATTTTTCAATTTCTCTGTAAACTTTGTGTATAGGCAAACCCATAACATTGAAAAAATCACCTTCCATTTTTTTAATTCCAACATATCCCATCCACTCCTGAATGCCGTAAGAACCTGCTTTATCAAAAGGTTGGTAGTTTTTTATGTAAAATTCGATTTCCCTGTCTTTTAAATCATAAAAAGTAACTTTAGTACTGTCTTGAAATGTGATTATATTTTTATTGTGTAGGATTGATACACCGGTGTAAACAGTATGTTTATTTCCAGATAATTGCTTTAGCATTTTTTCAGCGTGATTGAAATCTGTCGGTTTTCCAAGAACCTTATTATCTATAACCACAATGGTATCTGCTGTTATGAATAAATTTTTTTCATTTGAACTTTCTAAATATGATTTAGCTTTGAGTTCTGATAGAAATGGAGCGATTTCATTTACTGCTAAATTATCGGGGTATTCCTCTTTAATTTCTTTAGTTATAATTTGAAAATCTTCAATGATATTTTTTAGTAATTCTTGCCTTCTCGGTGATTTTGAAGCAAGAAATACTTCCACACCTCGGATTTTATTCGCTAATAAGTTCATAATATCAAGTTAACGTATAGCCATATACTGGCCAAGAAAAATTTAGCCTTTATTAAGCGACTTAAAAGAGGGTAGGGCGGCTGTTTGAAATTTACTAATAAGCTATACATAAAATAAAAACTAACTAAAATTACAGGAAGATAGAAGAATAAGTTTAGAGTTGTAAAGCTAGAGCTTATCATCGCTATTGCTAATAGAAAAATTATAAATACAATAAAAAAAGAAATTAGCACTTTTGTAGAGCTAACCCCAATTAATAATGGGAAAGTTTTGCTTTTAACATATTTGTCACCTTCAGCGTCTTCAATATCTTTTATAATCTCTCTTATTAATGTGAAAAAAAAGCAAAATACTATGTAGGTACTTGAAATTGAATTTTCAACTTTTAAGGTATTTATTTGAATTTCGTTATTAAAAATATAATTAGGAATACTTAATGCAATAACACAAAGAAAGGCGACAGAAATATTTCCAATTAGCGGTAAGTGCTGAAGTTTAAGAGAATAGTAAAATACCAGAAAATGACAAAGCATAACCATTTGAACCCAACCGCCTGATAAGTTGGACAGAAATAAACATAGAAAAGATAAAATAAGGTGTAAGAAATATAAAATTAAAAAGTATTTTTTTGATGTATTTTCAATCATTTTTTTGTTAATGCTATCACTCTCTATATCATAATAATTATTAATTAGATATCCGCTGCAAAGGGTAAATACAACTGAACAAAAAAGCAAAAAGTGGTCAATATTTAAATTAGATGCTCCATTATATTGAAAGTATAGTCCCCAATACAAAATTCCAATCAACAAGATATTGATTATTCTAATGGATTTTAGATATTTTTTTACCATGAGAAGGCATCTTCATCAAGCCATTTGTTTTGAACTCTCATGGTTTGTTCAAGTACATCTCTTACACATCCTTTTCCACCATTTACATGAGATATATAATCGACAGCCTCTCTAATTTCTACAGCTGCATCATTTGGACATGTTGACACACCAACAACTTTTAAACACGGTAAATCTGGAATATCATCACCCATGTAAAGAACTTCATTTAATGAAATTTTATTTCTCTTCAAATAATCTTGCATTAGCGGAAGTTTTTTATGTGCGCTCAAAAAAACATCTTTTACTCCTAATCCTTCTAATCTTTTCTTAACCATATTTGAGTTACCACCAGTAATGATTATGATGTTAAATCCTTTTTTTACAGCATGTTGTAAAGCATAACCATCTTTGGTATGCATAGTTCTAACCATCTCCCCAGATGAGTCTAAAATAACACTTCCATCAGTTAAAACACCATCTACATCAAAAATAAATGTTGTAATGTCTGATAATCTTTTCTTATAGCTCATGATGTTGATTTAATATTTGCTTAGTAAAAAGTTCATAAATATCTTTTAAATTATCATTCTCTCTGAGTATATCGAGATGTTTTTCAATTAAATCGTAATCTTTTCTTGACGCTGGGCCAGTTTGTAACTTAAAAACATCATCTTTAAATGTATTGTCAATGCTAATTTGAATTAGATTTTTAAATAACTTGTATTCAATTTTATTTTCTTCGCAATATGACCTTACAGTACTTAAAAGACGATAGGTGAAATTACTTACTGCAACTGCAGAAAGATGAATTTTTTGACGTTGAACGGAATTTACAACATTGTATTTAGAACTTAATTTATCACATATATCAATTAACTTATCTAATTCTTTATTGCTGGAAGCCTCTAAAAAAAAGTTAACTTTTTTCCAATTAGTTGATAAATTTTTGTGGATGGATTGAAGTGGGTAAAGACAACCCCATTTTGAACTATAATTTTTTAAAAAATTACTATCTAAGCTACCCGAAGTATGTACAATAAATTTATTATTTAGGTTTATATCTCCTAATAAATTCAAGTAACTATCGTCTTTTAACGATACTAAAACCATATCGCTATTTTCTATTGCGTTTTGGTTAAATAGAATTAACCTAGAATTTGTTTTATTAGCTAGCTTTTTTCCAGAATATTCATTCCTACTTATAATTCCATTAATATTAAATCCCTTATTGAAAAGTTCAATTCCTAGTTGTGTAGCTACATTTCCAGAGCCAATAATTGTAATATTATTAACTTTTTCCAATTTAGTTTATTTGATTTTCAAAAGTTTGAATCACTTCTTGCATGGAAATTAATAAATCTTTTTCTGATCCTTCTTGTGACTCAAATAAACGTTCTTGAAGTAGGGTATTAGCTTCCATTAAATCTTCTTCGGGAAATGGGCCTTCTAGATTTTCAAGAACAGTTAAGGCTTCTAAAATGACCATGAAATTACCCTTACACGCAGCTTCTATTACAAGTGGAATATGGTCTGTCATATCAATAGCTGAACTCCAAAGACCGTAAAGAGCTAGCTCTTTAATATCATTATCTTTATTTTGTAAATGAGGTAAGATAAAATCTAGAGAATTTTTGTTCTTTATTTCAGAAAAAATATTCCTTACATCATCTTTGATATGTTCGAGCTTGGTTGTTGAATATAGCTCGAAAAGTGAATCAATTAGTTGTTCATTTCCCTTATCTCTTGTCTTGATAAGTGCTTTTTTTACAATTTTTTCGTCTTTACTTAATAAATCAACCTTTATTTGTTCTATAACCTTTTTATGCGTTCCCATCTTTATGAATTAATTTGCAAAACTAATATTTTATTAAGTTGTTTTAAATCGATTTACATTTATCTAGCTCCAAATATAGAACTGCCTATTCTGACCATATTACTTCCACAATCTATTGCAATTTTATAATCTCCGCTCATACCCATTGAAATAATATTGAAATTATCTTTTTTTAGTTTATTAGAAAGTGTTGTAAAGTGATTTTTAAGTTGTTTAAATTCGTCTTCAATCTGTAATTTGTTTTCTGTAAATGTTGCCATACCCATAACTCCTCTAATATTGATATTATTAAGGTCTTCTAGTTTTTTTCTTTCAAAAAGCTCATAAATTTCGTCCATGTTGAACCCAAATTTTGTGCTTTCTTTAGCAATATGAAATTGTAGTAAACAATCTATATTTCTGTTATTTTTTTTCGCTTGTTTATTAATTTCAATCAATAGTCTTTCACTATCTACACCGTGAATTAAGTGGATGAAAGGCGCTATATATTTAACTTTATTTCTCTGTAAATGGCCTATCATATGCCAATTTATATTTTTAGGTAATGTACCGTGTTTGTCAACAAGCTCTTGAACTTTATTTTCACCAAAATCTAAGTGGCCGTTTTTCATTGCTTGCTCTATCATTTCTGCTGGTTTAGTTTTTGAAACGGCTACTAAAACTACACTACTTGGTAGTGTTTTTTTTATTTCATCAATTTTTGAACTGATCATAGAGAAAGCTACTTTTGTATTTAATAATTATTTGCAAATTAAATATTCCAAATAAATATATGCGACTTTATTTGTTTAACACTATGTTTAAATTAACAATTTTTAAGGGATTAACACTCTAAGAAATGAGTAGTTTTTTCTTTATTTTACACTTTTAAATGAGAATTCTTAACTATTTACTTTCTACAAGAGCAATGGCGATGTTACTTTTTTTGATGGCCACTGCTGTTGGTGTTGCCACATTTATAGAAAATAGTTATGATACAATTACAGCCAAAGTTCTCGTATACAACGCTAAATGGTTTGAATTAATTTTATTTTTATTACTTATAAATTTTGTCAACAACATAAGAATATATGGGCTTTTAAGATGGGAAAAATGGTCTATATTGTTACTTCATATTGGATTTATAATCGCAATTATTGGTGCCGGTGTCTCTAGGTACATAGGTTTTGAAGGTGTTATGCTAGTTGAAGAAAACAAAACCTCTAGTGAAATTTTTTCATCAGAACCATATTTACTAGTTAAAGCTCACAACGATTCGGTACAATACAAAAACGAATCCCAACATTATTTTTCTGAAGTATTTGGCGAAAATCCCAAAACAAGGTTTAACTTTCCTGGAGTTGGTGAAGTTGATATTAAAGTTATTGAAAGAATAAAAAATGCGCAACAAGAATTTGTTAAGGATGTTCCTGGAGGTGATTTATTTTTACATATAATTCTTCCTGGAAGAAAAGATCTGTACTTAGCAGAAGGCGAAATTGAAGTTAGAGAAAGTATTCCTTACGCATTAAATAATAATTCAAGGCCTGACGCCATTAGATTTTATTACTCTGATGGAAATTTGGAGGTGTATGCACCCTTTGAAATGCGTAAAATTGATATGTCCAGTCTTTCATTAGAGGATCGACAAAAAGATATGTCGAGCATACCCCAAGATTCGTTGTCAGCATTAGAACTACATAAGATTTCACCTCGTAATTTACTCTCTTTTTTAGGTCAGCAAATTATGATTAATTCTGTTGAAGAAAAAGCGAAATTAATTTGGAATGCTTCTGATGATGACGATTTGCCAGATTTACTAAAAATAATTACATCTACAAATGAAGATAGGGTAGAAGAATATGTTTTTGGAAAAGCAGGAATTAGAGCATCTGAAAAAACGTTTAAGTGCGGTAGCTTATTTTTATCAGTTGCCTACGGAGCAAAAATGATTCCCATTCCTTTCACTGTTGGATTAAAGGATTTTAGGTTAATGAAATATCCTGGATCAGAAAGCCCAAGTAGTTACGAAAGTGATATTTTTATTAACGATGTTAAAAATGATTTTAATTCAGATTACAACTTATTTATGAACCATGTAGTGGACTATGGAGGTTATCGTTTTTTCCAGTCCAGCTACGATTGGTCTGATGACCAAAATAAAAAAGCGGGTTTCGATCCTGACATAACGATTCTCTCTGTTAACCACGACCTATGGGGTACCATTATTACTTATATTGGTTACTTGTTACTTGCAATTGGGCTGTTAGGTACTTTATTCAACCCAAGCTCTAGATTCATTGGCATCAGAAAAAAAGCTATTAAAATCAGAAACAA
>CEUH01115396.1_pt1 | contig 22084 bp, 12 predicted proteins | sample 356461 | NCBI WGS metagenome assembly CEUH01 (sample SAMEA2623275, study PRJEB7988) | marine metagenome | isolation source: saline water (ENVO:00002010), including
AGTACAACCTTATCAGATCTGAAAGTTAAAATTTCTCCGGTCGATTCGTTGAGTACATATATACCCGCAACTTCGTTAGTTCCTGAGACGCCTAATTTTTCTGTCGTGATAATATCGATTGCAAAATGGTGTTCAAAAATTTCTATATTTTCTGATTGCTTGGCGGAGTAGATCAGTTTTTCAGATATTTCTTTTCCCGTTGTATCTTTTGAATGCAGGATCCTTCTTTGAGAGTGTCCGCCCTCTTTTCCTAATTCATATATTCCTGAGGAATTTCTATCAAATTGTACCCCGATGTTAACCATTTTCTCTATCGCGCTTGGAGCTGACTCCACGATAGTCTTTACTATATCGTGATCGCATAGTCCTGCCCCTGCATCGACTGTATCGGCAATATGTGATTCGAATGAATCTTCATCATCGGCCACGCAACAAATCCCTCCCTGTGCCCATGTAGTATTTGAATTTTCAGAGGCCCTTTTTGTGATTACCGCAACACTGCCATATTTAGAAGCTTCAAGAGCGAAGCTTAGTCCAGAAACACCAGTTCCTACGACTACAAAATCATATTCAATCATTAACTTCTTTTAGTGATTTAAGGGGCAATTAGATATATAATTTATTATACGCCAGTTGTTTGAAATATTACTAACGATCAATTTCAATATTATCGACTAATCTTGTTTTTCCAACTATAACTGCAATCGCTGCTAAAGCTGGTTTATCAATGATATCCAACTTATCTAAACGAATTCGATCCACAATTTCTAAATACTCAATTTTAATTGTTTGAGATTCTTTTTCTATGATTGATCTGCCTAACGCAATGATTTCCTGTGAAATGGTTTTCTTACTCTCTGCCATGGCGCACAGTGCTTTATAAATGCTGCCTGCTTTTTCTTTTTCCTCTAAATTAAGATGTTGATTTCTTGAGCTCATCGCTAAGCCATTGGGCTCTCTATGAGTTTCAACTGGCAAGATTTCTATCGCATAATTTAAATCGGTAACAAGTTGTTTAATGATTAATAACTGTTGGTAATCTTTCTTTCCAAAAACAGCAGTATGAGGTCTGATTATATTAAATAGTTTTGTTACGACAGTACAAACTCCATCAAAGTGACCAGGCCTTTTCAAGCCGCAAAGTTCTTTTGAAAGTGTATTTTCAGTGACTTTTGTTAGAGGTTGATATGGATACATTTCTGAGTCTGTAGGTAAAAAAATGATGTCTACCCCCTCCTCCTCACAAACCTTATTGTCTTCATTAAATGTGCGAGGATACTTTTCTAAATCTTCTTCGCTGTTAAATTGTATTGGGTTTACGTATATTGAAACAACGAGTGTTCCACTATTGCTGCTAAGAGATTTACCTTCTTTAATCAATTTGCGATGCCCATCATGAAGAGCACCCATGGTTGGTACGAGTATCACAGGCTTAGAATTTTCCAGAATAGATAATTCTTTGATTGTTCTAATTATCTTCATGATTATCGCAGATTTAGTACTTGCTCTGAATTATGATTTTTTGAAATCTGCTTTCAGCTCTTTTATGCTCGAGGCTTTAAATTTGAAAACTATGAAAAAATAAATTGTTATACCAAATATCACTAAGATTGAAACTCCACCCAGCCTAAGCCAGAAATCATGATTAAACATTTCTTTGATTGTCTGGTGAAGAATCCAAAGTAATGAGCCCATTACGATGCTTGCAATAAATATTTTGGGCATTCTGGATTTTAATCTGGCATCTGGCTTCAAGAAATTTCTTAACCCAAATAATAATAATGCTACATTTACCCATGCGGCTATACTAGTTGCGATAGCGATTCCAATATGTCCCAAAGAATCAAAAAGAATTATTGAAAAAACGATGTTTACAATAACCGTCACTCCGGCAATAAGCATCGGAGTTTTTGTATTTTCTCTCGCAAAGTAACCAGGTTGTAAGACTCTAACTAGAACATATCCTGGTATACCTAAAGCAAATCCTGCCAAAGAAAGTGCAGTTAGATTAGCGTCTTCCGCTGTAAATGCCCCATGCTGAAAAAGTGTGGAGATAATGGGATAGGGAATGACGATTAATGCTATTGAAGCAGGGATAGTCAATAACATGGCGAGTTCTATTCCTCTATTCATACTAGTAATGGCTCCTATTTGATCGCCATTCCTAAGTCGTTTTGTAACTTCTGGCAAAAGTATCACACCTAAGCCAATTCCAATCACGCCTAAAGGAAGTTGGTAAACTCTTTCAGAATAATAAAGGTAAGAAATGGCTCCTTCTCTGAATGAAGCTATTATACTTCCCACAAGTAAATTAATTTGTTGTATGCCTGCAGCCAATACTCCGGGGCCCATCAGTATGAAAAGTCTTTTTATTTGAGGGCTGAGTTTTGGTTTACACAATTTAATGCGCAACCCCTCTCGAAAACAAGTGAAGTACAATGCGCCTAATTGAAGAAACCCCGCGACGAAAACACACCAAGCAGCTACATGTGCGTATTTTACTGGGTCGCCTTTGAGTCCCCAAAAAATTGAAGAAATAATAAACCCTGCAAGGAAAGTCATATTTAGCAGGACAGGGGCTGCAGCTGGCATTCCGAATATCTTTACAGTATTTAGAACCCCGCTCATATGAGCAACCAATGCCATGCACAGTAAGTAGATAAATGTTATTTTGGAAAGAGTTACGGTGAGGTTGAAGGTGTCCGGATGATTTCTGTAGATACTTAAATTAGTGCTGCCTTCTTTTGAATTTTTGATCAGTGCATTCCCTTTTATTCGTGTAAAATTTTTATCCTTTGAAAGCGAATATTTCTTAATCAATTTCCCTTTTTCGCTTAACCAATTTGACTGATCAAGCGGATTTTCGGTATCATTATTATTATCAGTTAAAGTAATGTTTTTTAATTCAGCGGTGCCTCCTTTTTCTATAACAAAATAAATAGCTTTGGATCCTTTGAGTTTAATATCGAATGAAACTTCATTATTATTCGAATCCCCGCGAAATGTTTTAACGGCGTTGAAACCTGGTGCATGCACCATAGTTATCCAGCTCATTAATGGAATCGCGATAATGGTTATTATTAGCAAGACAATCGCCAGTATAGAAAAAGTTTGGCTTGCAAAATGCATCGCCTCTTTCCGCCCCTTTGATGTTAATTCTTTCGAAAACAGTGGGACAAAAGCTGAGTTAAATGCGCCTTCACCAAAAATTCTACGAAAAATATTAGGAAATTTAAAAGCTGCAAAAAATGCATCAGCCGCATGACTACTTCCTAGAAAATATCCCATCAAAATGTCTCTAATAAATCCTAGTAGCCTGCTTAAAGCGGTAAATCCGCTTACTGTTGCCATGGATCTTAGAAGAGACATAAATTTTCTGAATTAATTAAATTGGTGGCTTGCTCTTTTTAGCCTGTCCATTATTGCTAACCCTATTCCTCTTTCGGGAATAGGCTCAGATATTATTTCATCCACCCCTAACTCATCTAGTTTTCTAAGAGAATAAAAGAATCTGACAGCCGCTTCAGGTAATTTACCAGAACCAGGGCTTAATGTTTCAATGTGTGACCATTCGCATAGTTCTAGATATCCATCTTTTCTTTGTCCCCGATAACTGAGTAGGGCATAAGATTTTGAGCAATCCAATTTGAACTCATCAGGAGATGCTAATACTCTCAATGGTGTTTTTGGAGCATAATGAGAATCAAGTTGCCCAGGCGATGTTAAGCTTGAAGTCTCATCTAAATGAGATTGATTTTTTTCGATTTTCCCAAATTTTTTTAACATTTCCGGCGTCACTGGACCAGGTCTTAATATTTTGATTATTGGTTTCTTTTTCTCTGAAGGTTCTACTTTTATTATAGTTGATTCAACACCTTCAGAACATGCTCCTCCATCAATGATTAAAGGAATAACTCCTGAAAGTTCTATATTTACGGCAGCTGCGGAAGTCGGTGAAATGCTTCCAAAACGATTGGCACTCGGTGCAGCTATGGGTGATTCTAATGAATTTATTATCTCGGCAAAAATTTTATTTTTTGACCGCCTAACGGCCACCGTTTGTAGCCCAGATGTGACAATGTCCGGAACAATTTCTTTTTTCGGAAGAATAAAAGTCAGTGCTCCAGGCCAGAACTCCTTAATTAAAGTATAAGTGACATCAGCAATGTTATCTGGAATCTCGGCCACGCTATCCAACATTTCTTGTCCTGAAACGTGCACAATTAAGGGATCAAAATTGGGTCTTTGTTTTGCTTCGAAAATGGAGGCGCATGCTTCTGCATTTAACGCATTGGCCGCTAAACCGTAAACGGTCTCGGTAGGCAGAGCTACAATTGATCCCTCTTCGAGATGATCTACAGCCTTGTCAATGGCGACTCTCAATTCCTGCGAGTTTCCTGTTCCTAGTGTTAATGTTTCCATTTGTTTCCCTTTAAAAGTCGCGAATCGTTGGCTTTCGTCAATGTTGCATGTTTTGTGATTTGTTGCAGGTTTTGTCTAAAAGATTAAAATATTTATAATGATCCAGAATTTCCGTCATACACCTATGAACCTTTCTTTAATAGGTTTTATGGGAAGTGGTAAATCAACCATAGCTAGCCGTTTAGCAGATAATTTAGGTTTCGATTTTGTGGATACTGATGCTCTGATAGAGAAAACTGCCCTAAAGTCTATCAATGAAATATTTAATGATGAAGGTGAGGGCGTTTTCAGGAAATTAGAGTCTCAAGTTTTAGAAGATCTTGTTGGCAGGGAGGGATTAGTAATAGCTACTGGAGGGGGGATTGTGACAAATAAAAGAAACATCCAATCTCTGCGAGAACTTGGAATCGTTTTTTGGCTTGATGCAGACGTTGATTCAATATTGGAAAGGGTTTCAAGAAATAATGAAAGGCCTTTGCTCCAAACCAAGGACCCCAGAAAAACTATAGTCAATCTTCTGAGTCAAAGATCTGCTCTATACAATCAATGTTGTGATGAGAGGATACCAACTGATGATCTCAGTGTCGAAGAAATTTCATTTGGTATTGCAGAGAGTGCTAGACTTTGGTTTTCAAAAATGAGTTAGCTTGATATGTCGGTCAAACTTGAAGATCAGGTTAAATCAATTGCCAAGGATCTTGGATTTGAAGATTGTAGATTTGCTAGAGCCCAAAAGGCATCACATGCTGAAGAATTTCAAGATTGGCTGGACGATGATAAGCATGGAGACATGGAATGGATGGCGAAGAATCCTGAAAGAAGAAAAGATCCAAGCTTGCTTTTTGAAGGCGCAAAAACTGTGATTGTTCTTGCTTTAAATTATTTCCCTAGAGAATTATCAAATTTAAAAAAAAATGGAGTTGGTAAATTTGCAAAGTATGCATGGGGAAATGATTACCACGATGTCATTGATAAGAAACTTATTCGTTTTTCTAAGGCGTTAAAAAAATTGGGTGGTGAGCAAAGATTTTACGTGGATTATGGTCCGCTGCTTGAGAGAGACTTTGCCACTGATTCTGGAGTCGGTTGGAATGGGAAGAGTACTGTTCAAATTCATCCAAAATTGGGAACATGGTTTTTCCTCGCAGAATTGGTGACGTCTTTGGATCTCAAGCCTGATAAGCCAATAGCAAATAGGTGTGGAAATTGTACAAGGTGTATTGATTGCTGTCCTACGAATGCAATTACAGCTCCTAACAAGATGGACCCTAGACGGTGTATCTCTTATTTTACCATTGAGCACAAAGGACCTATTCCAGAGAAATTTAGGAAATCTATCGGCGATAGAGTATTTGGTTGTGATGATTGTCTTGATGTTTGTCCTTGGAACCGATTTGCTGAAGCTTCAAAAGAGGCCAAGTTCGCCGCAAGAGATTTTATTGGGATGTCATTAATCCAACTTCTTCAGTTAACTGATAATGACTTTAGAGAGCTTTTTCGTAAATCACCGGTTAAGCGTCTTGGAAGAGAGCGTTTTATTAGAAATGTTTGCGTTGCAATAGGTAATACGGGAACACATTCGGATATTCCTCACCTTAAGAAAGCGTTAACTGAAGAAAGTTTAATGATTAGAGAACACGCTCAATGGGCTATAAATTCAATAAATTCACGTTAACCCCTGATTAATTCATAATCTTTTCCACTCTTGGAATTGAATTTGTAACAAAATAGTTAGAATATAGTGATTACCCCTAAACTTTCGGCCACTCTGGAAATGTTTTCTAAATACCTTAGCTCTTTAATTGCGATTATATTTTTTTCTTTTAACGTTAGTCCTTCTAAATTATTACAAGCTCAGTCCGTTGCTGTTGATGATAATTATCAAATATCAGAAGATTCTGAATTAAAGACGGGAACAGGACCTATCCTAGAGGTTTCATTCGATGAGGAAATTGCACCTGGTTTTATTGAAGATGATTGGCAAATTTTAGATCGTCTAGAAAATGAAAATGGTGACTCAGAAGATTACCCTACCGATGCCTCTGGTTATAGTTGGATTGATTCCGAGTTCAATATTGATACTTCTAATGTTGGGCCATGGTTCGTTGCTCCCATTCCTATTCAATCGGGTACCATTGATGCGTTTCCGGGGCTTGATGATGAGCTTTATGGAATCGATCAGGCCGCAAATGGGGAAAACTTGGTTACAACTTACTTGTTCAGAAATAAGTTTTCACTTGATGAAGAAGAAGCACAAATTCCTGATTGGGAAATTAATTATCTAGCAGATGATGGAATCATTGTTTATGTGAATCAAGAGGAGGTATTTCGTTCTCCTGCCATTCCAGAGGGAAATGTTACTTCACTAACTCCTGCCGTCGCTGGTGTCAATAATGAGGCTAGCTATACTTCTGCCAGAGTTGATTTGGAGGGATTGCTGATCGTTGGAGATAATCAAATAGCGGTAGAATTGCATCAAGCAGGAAACACGAGTAGTGACATTGGTTTAGATTTGAATATTTCTCCTCTTTCGAATGATGACGGCGGATCAAACTCCTTTAGTTATGTTGATGATCCATTTGATGGGCCTTTTGACACGACAGCGCCCAACAATGCTAATGGAAATATCGGGCAAGGTGTTGGCGTCGATGGAACGAATGCCGCATACATTCAGGTTGGAGGTGGGTGGTTTTTCGGACCTGTAACTTCTGCAGGATCTTGGAGAAATACCATCGATCTTAGGGAAAGCTCCGAATTGGAGATTAGTTTTAAGTATCGATTAGTGGTTTCTGAAAACTATGAGGAGAATGAGTACGGCGCTGTTGTTTTTGCCGTGGACGGGAATTATATCGGGAATAATGGAAATGAAGTCGACAGGTTATCAGGCGAAGGCCAGTCAGATACTGGTTGGCAAACTTTTTCAACTCAAGTCTCTTTAGATGCTGGAATTCATACCATTGATTTAGGGGTGTACAACAATCGTGCTAACTCGGGTAATGAATTAACAGATGTATGGTTTGATGATATAGTTATTAATTATTCGGGTACTGGTTCTCGTTCTGGAGTTCTTGATAATGATATCGTAAATAATGCTTTATCTGTTGTTGAAATTGAGGACAACCCTTCTCATGGAACTCTTTCGATGAATGATGATGGAACTTTTGTTTATATACCAGAAATTGATTTTTATGGAGATGATGAGTTTTCCTATAAAGTTACCGATAATGATGGATCTAGTAATATTGCCAATGTTAAAATAGTTGTAGATTCTGTTAATGATTTACCAGTCGTCATAGATCGTTCCTTTAGTATCAAAGAAGATGAAATATTATCATTTGATTCGGAATCTTCTGAAAAATTCAATGCCACGGATATCGAAAATCAACCGCTTGTGTTTTCTTTGGGAGCTCAATCTGAAGATGGCATCGCCACTGTTCAAGAGGATGGAAGTTTTAGTTTTACTCCTAATGATGATTTTAGCGGTCTGACGTCATTTACTTACTTTGCCTCTGACGGAGAGGATCAGTCCTTACCCGCAAAAGTTAAAGTAGATATCTTGCCCGTTAATGACAGTCCTTCTGCAAATGATGATAATTTTATAATTACCGAGAATAATACTCTTCAAGTTTCTCAAGGAATTGATGGGTTTCCTAAACTTATTCTACAAGAAGCTTTCAACGGCAGTGTTAATTTTGCATTTTCCGGGGATGTTGAGATTGAACCTGTGGGACAATTTTCTGATCTAAGGGGTTTCGAAGGGCAATTTATTAGGAATAGCACATCCGGTAATCCTGCAGATCCTACCACAATCATTTTAGAGAACTTGCCTTCTCATGATAAAATATCGATAGGTTTTGTTCTCGCCATTATTGATTCTTGGGATGGCGAGTCATTCACTATTTCCGTTGATGGTCTGCCTGTTTACTCACACTCTTTTTCAAATCGATTAGGTTCTAATAATCAGAGTTATGTGCCAGCAGCTGATGTTTTATTGGCAAGGTCAGAGGATTTGGGCTTTACAACAGGCCCTCAATTTCTGGATTCGGCCTACGATTTAAGAAATGAATTAAGTCTTAAAGAAATACCTCATACTGCAGACACTGTAACCATCGAATTGTTTGCCAGTGGTGATGATTGGCAAGGCGGTGATAACGCGTCATGGGCAATAGATAATTTTGAAGTAAAGACATTTAAAAGTTCCAATGTTGAGCTGATAAGTTCTGAATCGACTTGGCTGTTTTTAGATGATGGCTCAGACCCTGGAAACGATTGGATTGATTTAGAATTTGATGATGAATTCTGGAGTGTAGGTGATGGAAAATTTGGTTATGGTGATGATAATGAAACTACCACGATTAGTTTCGGAGATGATGCTGATGATAAACACCCAACAACCTTTTTTAGGCATTGGTTTGATGTTGACGAAATTGAAAGAGTAGAATCTCTTGAATTAGGACTTTTGAGGGATGATGGTGCTGCAGTTTACATCAATGGTGTAGAAGTGGTTCGTTCAAATTTAGCTCCAGATGCGGGATTTGAGGATTTTTCTACGGATGTTGTTGGTGGAGATGATGAGTTGACCTACTTTAATTTTGATGTTGACCCATCTGTTCTGCGAGATGGCGATAATCTGATTGCTGTTGAAGTGCACCAAACGACTGCCACCAGTTCAGATCTTGGATTTGATTTAAATTTATCTGCTAAACTTTCTGCACCAACTTCAATTCTGAGTAATGATGTTGATGTTGATGGGGATGAATTGAGTGTTGTTTTAATTAGCGCTCCCAACAACGGGTTTCTAGAATTCAATCAGGATGGTAGTTTTATTTACAGACCGAAATTGAACTATGAGGGAGAGGATAGTTTTGAATATTCAATTTCGGATGGAGAATTTTCTGATACTGCAAAAGTTTCCATAGAAATACAGCCAGGTCAGAACGACCTACCGGTATCAACTGGAGAGGTTTTTGAAGTTGCCGAAGATGCTTCTCTTCAGGTAGAAGCTAGTGAAGGCGTTCTTGAAAATGATTACGATCCTGATGGGGTTGACATGATTGCATTGTTAAAAACTGATCCAAAACACGGTTCTTTGAGTTTTTCAAACGATGGTTCTTTTGTTTATGTTCCTGATCCAAATTATTATGGTGAGGACAAATTCACTTATGCGGTTTCGGATTTGGTCGGCAACGCCCCTCCAGTAACAGCAACCATAAATGTTATACCATCAAATGATGTGCCTATTGCGAATGATGATGTTTATTTGTGTCCCCCTAACACAGATTTGATTATCCCAATTAACTCTCTAATATCTAATGACCTTGATCCTGATGGCGATGAACTGGTTGTTAACTTGCTAACGAGTCCTGAAGAGGGGCTATTAACAGATCTTGGGGATGGGGAATTCAAATATACACCAGCACCAGATTTTTCCGGAGTTTTGGATTTTGAGTATTTAGTTTCAGATGGTGAACTCAACTCAGAGCCTGCAAAAGTTTCAATTCGTATTAATGATGCGCCTCAAGGTCTGATCAAAAGATATGTTGTTTATGAGGATTCAGTTTTGATCAAAGAGGCCAAATTTGGCCTTTTGGCTAAAAGCTCAGACCTTGAAGAAGATAATTTGACTGCGGTTCTGATTAAGGAGCCTGAAAGTGGTTCTTTATCTTTATCCAGTGATGGTGGATTTACTTATACTCCTAATCCTGACTTCAGCGGGTTGGATACTTTTGAATTTGCTGTTAATGATGGCTATCAAAATTCTCAATCGATCCAGGCACTCATTTTCGTCATTGATGTTGATGATGCTCCTGTTTCTGAGGATGATGAATTCTTCGTCTTAGTTGGTCAATCAATTAGCATATTACCAGAAAATGGGCTTCTTAAGAATGATACAGATATTGAGGGTCATTCAGCAGAAGTTTCCTTGGTTGAATATCTTGGTGATGGTGAACTTACTCTCAGGCCTGATGGTTCATTTGACTACAAACCTGCAGAAAGTTTCTATGGAAAAGACTCTTTTACTTACAGGTCTATTGCGAATGATCAACTCTCCAACATTGCTCTTGTTGAATTGGAAGTCGGTGGTCCAGAAAACACCATCATAATTAGTGAAATTATGTATAATTCAACCTCAAATGATCCTGGAGAAGAGTTCATTGAGTTACATAATACCGGACTAAGCCCTGTTCCAATGAAGGGTTGGAAGTTCACCTCAGGAATTAATTTTAATTTTCCAGACATTAATATTCTTCCCGGAGAATATGTCGTTATAGCTGCAGACTTGGAAAAATTTGTTTTAAATTATGGGGAGATCGAAAATTTAATAGGTCCCTGGACAGGTCAGCTGAGCAATCGAGGTGAAAGAATCAGAATCAAAGACTCTTACGGGGAAACCGTTGATGATATTACATATTCAGATCAAGGAGACTGGGCAAATAGAGTTGCTGAAACTGATCAAGATATTTTAAGTAATGAAACTGGCTGGAAGTGGAGCTCTTTAGCTGATGGAGGTGGCGCATCTATTCAACTCATTAATAACGCTATTTCAAATAAATATGGTCAGAATTGGAGTTTTGATAAATCGCCGACCCCGGGAAATATCAATGAAGATTTTTCAGATGACATTGCTCCTCTTATCCTAGACGTGAAGCACAGTCCTCCAGTCCCAAATTCAGAACAATCAGTTTTAATAACTGCAAAAATAAAAGGCATAGAGAATAGCTCTTATAACGCTCATTTACATTGGAGAGTATCCTCTCTTGATTCGGTAGCATTCAACGAGATAAAAATGTTTGATGATGGATCTAATGGGGACATTGAATCCAACGATGATATTTTTAGTGCGGTTATTCCACCTCAGGAAGACGGATCAGTGATAGAGTTTTATATTAACTCTACTAACGGCGATTTAACCAGAAAGTGGCCAAATTTCGGTAACCTTGATGATGGGCCTTGTGCACTATTTCAATTTGATGACAACATATATTCTGGCAACCAACCAGTTTATCGACTTGTAATGTCGATTAGAGAAGATAGAGATTTTCGTTTTCGAAATTTTAACAGTGGTAGTGATGCGCAGAAGAACGCAACATTGATTGTCAGGCAGGGTGACGATTTTGATATACGATATCAGTGTGGAGTAAGAGTTCGAGGTGCTGGTAGTCGTACCAGAAATCCCAGAAATAATCGTCTCAATATACCTAGGGATAATCCCTGGAATGGAGTTACTAAAATAAATTTAAATAGCCAATTTATTTACCTACAACTTTTGGGTTCGCGTTTAGCCAGCTTGTCTGGAATTGAAGCTGCAGATGCACGGCCAATTCAGTTGAGATACAATGGTGTTAATAGAGCGAATGATAATAACATCAATCGTAGATACGGTTCTTTTCTTCATATAGAGGCCATCGATGGGGATTGGGCTGATAATCATTTTCCAAATGACGCTGGCGGGAATATTTATTCTAAAGGTCGGCCAGATGTTAAGTGGGACATTAGATCTAATGAAACTTTGGGTCCCGATCCTGAACGTTACCGAGCTGATGGATGGTCAAAAAACTCCAATGAGGCTAGTGATGATTGGTCTGATCTACATAGGTTCATGAGGGTAATAAACAATAATTCGGATGATGATTATTTAAAAACTGTAGAACAGGTTGTTGACGTTGACCAATGGGCACGATGGTTCGCTTTTATGACTATCGTTCTTAGTAGGGAAACAAATTTATCAAATGGTACTGATGATGATTACAAATTTTATAGTGGACTAGAAGATTCAAGATTTAAGATTATTCCCCATGACTTTGATACCATATTTGGTCTTGGAGATACTGATGCTGATCCGGATGATTCAATTTTTCCCGCGATCACTAATTTTGCAGGTCAGAGAATGCCTCAATTGGAAAATTTTTTCAATGATCCCACTATTTTAAGTCTCTATTATAAAAATCTCAGAGAACTTCTTGGGACTGTTTTTTCGAAAGAGAGATTTGATGCGATTGTTATAAATTCATTAGATTGGCTCCCTGAGGAATCAGATGTTATTGAGGATGTGATTTCTTTCATGGATGAAAGGAGAGATTTTATTAATAGCCAGATATCCAATGAATTTACTGTTCAAAGTAATCTTTCCAGAAGCAATGGTTTTGCCAGAACGAATGAGCCAGGTGTTACAGGTATAGAGGGAACTTTTGATCCGGTTGTGACTTCGGGGGTCAGAATTAATGGATTGTTAGTTCCAATAAATCAAAGAGATGGTACTTGGGATGGTGATCAGCCTGAATCAGAAGTTATTTTTTCTTTGGGTTCAGAATGGAAGTATCTAGATAATGGAACCGATCAAGGTATTGAATGGAGGAATCAAGAATTTGATGATTCTCAATGGGTAGAAGGTCCATCAGAATTTGGCTACGGTGACCGCGGAGAAGTAACCACAGTTTCCTATGGAGACGATCCTGATAATAAATTTATCACTACTTATTTCAGGAAAAGTTTCACCATTGATGACGCTAGTCAATATGCCAACCTCAGGCTTGGATTAGTTTATGACGATGGTGTTGCAGTTTATTTAAATGGAACTGAAGTGGTGAGAGAAAACCTTGAGAATGATGCTGGTTATTTAAGTTTAGCTACAGACACAATAAGAAATGCCAGCCTACAAAACTTTGATCTCAATTCAGGGAATCTCATAAATGGTGTTAATACTCTTGCTGTTGAGATACATCAAAGAAGTCCGAGTAGTAGAGATATTAGCTTCGATGCAGCGCTTCAGGGGCTAGGCGCTGTTCCTTTAATGAGTCCTGGAATTAATCAGGTTAATATCGAAGCAATTGGTTTTAAAGGAGAGATAATAAGCTCTGAGATTATTCCTATTTGGTACGATAATGATACAATTAATCCGGCCCCATCAATTGATGATAATTCAAGATGGACCTTGGATGGTGGGCCTTATTTAATTAATGGAGATTATGAAATTCCTGTAGGAAAACAACTGGTTATTGATCCTGGAGTGACAGTTTATTTTACTGAGGGATCTAGATTGACTGTAAAAGGTCATCTGATTGCTGAAGCCACCAAGCTAAATCCAATCACATTTACAAGTTCTCCAGATTCATCGGGCGGATGGGATGGAATTTATTTTGAAGATACACTTCAGAACAATAAACTAATTCACGTGATTCAGGATAACTCTGATGAGGGTGATCAATCCATTGATGTTTTAAAATCGAAACTTCATCTCGAAAAAGTAAGTTGGACCCGAACTTCCAAGACCATTCTAGAGCTTAGCAATCCTCAAGTTGATGTTTTCAAATGTGATTTTCCTTCCACTTCAGGTGAAGAAGTTATCCATGGCGAAAACCTTGATGGTGAGGACTATTTTAATCTTGTTGGGAATGTCTTTAGAACTTCCTCAGGCTATAATGATATTGTTGATTTTTCTGGAGGTAGAAGGCCGGGGCCAATTATTTATGTGATCGATAATACATTTTTGGGTAGTACCGATGATTGTTTAGACTTTGATGGTATTGATGCTCACATTGAAGGGAATAAATTTTTTAATGTTCATACAGATGATCCCGATCGCGAAAGTATTTCAAGTGCCATTGCCACTGATAGTGATGCGCATCTAACCATAGTTAGGAATCTTTTCTATGACGTTGACCATGCATTGCTTTTAAAAAATAACAGTGATGCAATTTTTGAAAACAATACAATTGTCGATGTATCAATTGCATCAATCTGTTTTGATGAGCCCTCTCGAAGTGGAGTTGTTCCAGGTCGAATGATATCTATGGATAGCAACATTTTTGATCTTGATGCCCCTCTTTTTGCTCATCAGTTCTCTTCTGAAGAAGATGAATTAGACCCTATAATCTCTGCCAACAACAACATTCTTCCTGAAGAACATTTAGAGCTTGGTGATAACAATATTAAGGACCCTCCATTATTCGAAGATGAATCGTTATTAGGTTTTTCACTTAGTCCTGGATCTCCAGCGGTTGCTAATGGTTTGTATGGTCAGGATATGGGTTGGAATGTTGATCCAGGTGCAATCATAACTGGAGAGCCTTCTGTTATCACGCGAAGTAATGAGGCTAGTTTAACTGTTCACGTTTCGGGTATTTCAGGAATTGAAGATGAAAATAATTTTATTTCAGAATATCAGTGGAGATTAAATGGTCAGGAATGGTCCGATGTTATTCCGATTGAAACCAAAATAGTGATTAAGGATCTTTCTGAGGGCACTCATTTTGTTGAGGTGATCGCTAAAGATTCCGCTGGGAGATGGCAAAAAGAACCTACAAGATCTCGAAGTTGGACCGTGGATTCTAGTGCTTCAAGATTAGTTATTAATGAGATACTTGCTGATAACAATATTGCTCATGAGCATGAGGGAACGTATCCGGATTATATAGAATTATGGAATGATAGTGATAGTCCTAGGGATATATCTGGCATGGTTATTTCCCAAGAAAATGATATTAGCACTGGCTGGCAATTTCCTGACCAAACAATTATTAAAGCTGATGGCTATGTAATTGTTTATGCTAATGATGCTGATGGAACTTCAGGTTTTCATTCAGGTTTTGGATTGGATAGAAATGGTGAGTCAGTTTATCTTTTTGAATCAATAAAGAGAGGTGGAGAGCTTCTTGATAATATTGATTTTGGTAACCAGTTGACTGACCGTTCAGTTGGCAGGGCAGGAAGAGAGGAAGGTTTTTCACTAATGCTACCGACTCCGGGCAACAAAAATGGTTTAAAATTACCCACCGCTTCAGAAAAAAATATCATAATAAATGAATGGTTATCAAGTCGTGGAATTATTTTTGACAATGACTTTCTAGAATTATACAACCCAAATCAGTATCCAGTTCACTTGGGGGGGATGTTGCTAAGTGATGATCCTAATAATTTACCCTCCAAATATACTATCACTAATCTCACCTATATTGATGCAAAGGGTTTTATAAAGTTCATTGCGGATGATGATTTCAATCAAGGTCCACCGCATCTAAATTTTTCACTATCCAAATTGCAGGATGAAATTGCATTGTTCGATCAAAATTTCAGCGAAGTGGATCGCATTGATTATGCAAATTCCATTGATAATGTTTCTCAAGGTAGAATTACTGATGGTAATTTTATATTGGGATCATTTTCATTACCCACTCCAGGATATTCTAATGAAGTTAATCTAGACGAAGAGTTGAATATTATTAACAGTCTTAGGATAACAGAGATAATGTATAATCCTTCAAATGGAGCAGAAGGTGAATTTATTAAGTTAGAGAATCTTGGAGAAGAAATCATTCAGTTATCTAATGTTCGTTTCGTTGAAGGTATTAATTTTGATTTTCCCGATTCTGTCCTTAATCCTGGCCAGTCTGCTTACGTCGTTCGTGATATTGATTCCTTTAAATCGCTTAATGGTTCAGGTCTAAATGTTTTAGGGGAATACAGAGGTAAACTTGATAATGGTGGAGAAAGAGTTCGTCTAGAATTAGCATCGATTTCTGCAGGAATTCTGGACTTTGAATATGATGATGATTGGTATCCAGAAACAGATGGTAATGGATCCTTATTAAAGATAGTTGATTCATCCACTTCCGTAATGAGTTGGTCAAACAAGGACAACTGGATTGCGTTTATTCCAAAAGAGGAGAATCCTTATTTACAATGGGTCATTGAATATTTTGGTGAGGAAATTATTGGAAAAACAGGGGTTGATGATGATCCTGATAAAGACGGTGTTTCAAATTTACTCGAATATGTGTTTGGACTTAATCCGCAACTAAAACAGCCCGAAGCATTTCTTCCACGGGTTGTGAGGAATGAAGTTGGGCTATCTTTAACCTATAATTCAATACAATCGCTAAGAAATTATGAGTTAAAAGTTCAAGTTTCAGATGACTTAAATAATTGGCGAGATATTCCAGATGAGGGGAACTATGAAGTTATATTTGAAGATGAAATTATAAAAACAGTGACGGTCAAATTAGATTTCGAAGAAGATCTAAATAATGCTTCAACGAGTTTTATGAGATTGGTTGTTGAAAGTAGATAGTTAAAAATTGTTTTATCACTTCATAATTTAATATTATGAAATCGTTATTTTTCATTCACTCTCTTTTTTTGACCTTTTCTATCGGTTCTATTTTTTCCGACGAGAATCAGGTCGATGCAAATAGATCCGCTGTCATATATAATTCAAGCTTCGAAGAGGGAGATGGTGAGGAGGCGCTAGGCTGGGAGTTTACGCATAGCCAGCCGGCAGTAAGGACTGACTCCGACTTTCATACAGGTTCATATAGTGCTTATGTGAATTTAATCAATGAGGGGGAAAAGCCGAGTGAGGCTCATATTGTTAAGAATATTGATGGAAAGCTTCTGGGTGGTCTTAATTATGAGCTTTCATTTTTTGTTAAACAGAAGAAGAAAGGTACTGGTGGTTATATTCAACAATATTTTATTGAATGGTTTAATGAGGATAAGCAAATAGTTGAAGGTACAGGGTTTAAACAATTTAATTCTACGGTCGGTTTGTGGGAGGAAATTATAGTTCCAGACATCAAGATTCCTGAAAGTGTTCGATCAGTAAAACTTCTCTTTCGATTTGTTACTGGCGCTACTTCTGAAGGAGGAGGTGAAGTATTTATTGATGATATAAATTTTAGGGCTGATGACAGCCCAGAGGCTCTATCAACTGCGATAAATCGCAAGGTCGATCAGGCTCAATTTAAAATTGCCTTGGAGTTAATTGATGATTTTCTTAATAAGTATCCAACGAATCCTCAAAACCTGAATATAAAATCTTTGAAAGCGAGGTTGATTAAATTTCAAGATCTCGAAGAATCAAATGATTAAAAATGAATTTGAATTAGAGATTTCTAATTAGCCAAATTTCTCAGTGAGAATTTTTTTCCTGTAATCAAATATATCGGTCAGTTTTTTCTTAACGTAAATAGAATGCGCTATGTCCCCAAAAATTCCAAACGGTAATGCATAATTGACCTTGTCCTTGATAATGGTTCCCTTGTCTGTTGATTCAAATTCGTGTAGGTGATGCCAGAATTTATATGGACCGCTCCTTTGCTCATCAACAAACTGTGTTTCAGGAATCACTGCCTTGATTTCAGTTACCCATGTGTTCCAAATCATAGGAGCAACTCTTATCTTGTAAGTTACTATTTGACCGTCGTGCATCGATTCTGGTTTTCCTGAAGTGATCCTAAATTCCAGATCAGGGGGCGTAATTTCATTTAAATTTTCAGGTTTTGAGAAAAATTTCCACGCATCTTCCAGTGAGATGGGAATTTCCTGATATTGTGTAAGAGTGTGTATTTTCAAGTCTGAAATATAGTTGGTATCGTTAAAGACCACAAATGAGTACATTAAATAACGAAACTGAGCCAAAAAAAGTTTTAGTAACTGGAGCTTCAAGTGGTATAGGAAAAGAAGTCGCTAAACGCTTAGTTGATCTCAATCATTCAGTTTTTGTTACTGGAAGGGATAGTGAAAGACTAAGTCAGATCGACGGGGTCAAAGGCTCATTAGCAGGAGATCTAACTTTGCCGGCCTTTGTTTCTGAATTAACACAAACCACTCATACGACGCTAGGAGGTCTAGATATTTTTATTCATTGTGCTGGAATTGGTCTTATCAGAAAAGTTAAAGACATGACGGATCTTGAGTTTGTAAAGGTCACCAATACCAATATGCGTGCAACCTTTTTGATAGCTAAGGAAGTGGGGGAAATGATGTCCTCTTCAGGTGGAGGGCGTTTTGTTTATGTTCCCGGTATTTTAGGTAAAGCTGCGATGAGTGGAGCAGCAGCCTACTGCGCAAGTAAATTTGGAGCCGTTGGATTTCTCAAATCAATGGAACTCGAATATCGATCAAAAGGTATCCAGTTTACCTATTTTTATTTTGGAGGCGTGGACTCTCCGTTTTGGGATGAGCTAGACATGAAAGTGATGCGCGACAAAATGATACCTGTTAGCTACGCCGCTTCTTCGATTGTTGATGCTGTGCAATGTCCAGAGCATCTGGTAACTGGTGACGTTGTGATCCAGCCTCAGACTCATCAACTTTAATTACTTAGTCTCTCAAGTAGTCCTCGGTAGCGTTCTCTTGTATCATTGTTTTTGACAGCCATTGCTGCAGCTTTTTTTTGACCTACGACCACGACAACTTTGCTTCCTCTCGTGATAGCTGTGTATAAAAGGTTTCTCTGAAGTAATAAAAAATGTTGTGTGCTCACGGGGATCACGACGCATGGAAATTCGCTTCCCTGAGATTTATGTACAGTGATTGCAAACGCCGGAGATATTTCATCCAGTTCCCCTGGTTCGTAAGAAGCCATCCTATCTCCACTAAATTGAATTTCTATTTTACCAGGATCAGTTGAAATTCCAACCACTTTGCCAATATCACCGTTCAATATTTCCTTATCGTAATTATTTCTGGTCTGAATTACTTTATCACCAATTCGGTATCGAGCACCGAAGCGCTCAATCTCGAAGGTTGATTCATTTGCTGGGTTCAGTGAGTCTTGCAGCCTTCTATTAAGTGATTGAGTTCCCAGGCTTCCTCTGTGCATTGGGGTAATAACCTGAATGTCGTTAACAGGGTCTAATCCCAGTTTATCCGGTATTCTTTGACTGACCAGGTTGGCAATTTTTTCCGAGGTTTCCTCCGGTTCATCACAGCTCAGGAAAAAGAAATCTGAGTTAGGATTATTTTTCGCCGATTTTGCGAGTTCTGAGGGAATTACGCCCTGATTAATTTCGTGGGCTGCGCTAATTATTCTACTCTCTGAGGATTGTCTAAATATTTCATTAAGTCTGGCAACGGGAATTTTATCACATCTGATCATATCTGAAAGAACGCTACCAGGTCCTACCGAAGGTAATTGGTCAACATCACCCACAAGTATCAAATGAGCATTGTTTGGAAGTGCTCTAAGTAATGAGCACATAAGTTGTATGTCGATCATTGATGCCTCATCAACAATGAATAGATCACCTTTGAGGGGATTGCTTTCATCATGTGCAAACTTTCCAGATCTTCCTTGGAATTCTAGTAATCTATGTATCGTTGAGGCCTCTAAACTTGTGCTTTCGGACATTCTTTTAGCCGCTCTTCCTGTTGGTGCGCACAAGACAGTGTTTATTTTTTTAGCCTTTAATATCATAAGGACACTGCGAAGAATGGTTGTCTTACCAACGCCCGGTCCGCCTGTAATGATTAATACTCTTTCCTGTAATGCTAATTCGACTGCATTTCTTTGACCCTCGGCTAACGGATAGCCGATTTTTTCTTGGCACCATGTTAAAGCTTTCTCAATTTCTATTTCTGGATAGTTCGCGCCTTTTGAAGCTAATGATAATATCTTTTTAGAAACTAATTTTTCAGCTGATACCAAGTGATTAGGAAAAATCATGGAGACAGAATTAATATCCTCTTTAACGATATCATTATTTGTAATTATTCTTTCTAGGCATTTTTCAACACTAATTTGATCTACTCCCAAAAGATCAGTGGCTGATTCAATTAGTTCATTTTCAGGTAATGCGCAGTGACCATTTCCGGTCGCAGTTTGAATTGCGAATTGAATGCCCGCCTCGATTCTTGAACGGTCATCAAATTTAATGCCTAGCTTTGATGCAATATTATCTGCTGTTTTAAAACCTACTCCATGAAGATCATGAGAAAGTCGGTAGGGGTTTTCACGCAATCTTTTGATGCTATCATCACCATAAGTTTTATAAATTCTGACAGCCCTTGCTGTGCTAATACCGTGCTGGTGAAGAAATACCATAATTCGCCTGACGGATTTCTGTTTTTCCCACGACGCTTTTATTTCTTTTCTTCTTTTTGGTCCAATTCCATCTACTTCCTCCAAGCTTTTTGATCGGTCATCAATAATGTTGAAAACTTCTGGGCCAAATTTTTCTACAAGTTTTTTGGCATAAGTAGGTCCAATTCCGTCAATTAAGCCACTACCAAGATAACGTTCAATGCCTACAAGATTACCGGGTTCCGAGGTGCTAATTTCATCTGCCTTAAACTGAGTGCCATATTGATCATCTTCAATCCATTCCCCTCTAGCTGCTATATCCTCTCCTGCATTAGGGGCAGCACAATTACCAACAACAGTTAATACTTTAGTCGCGCCATTTTTACGCACTCGTAAGACACAATAGCCGTTTTCTTCATTATGAAAGGTTACCCTTTCTATAGTTCCACTAAGAGTTTTTTCCTGCACTTCAGGATTATTTTGCCTGAGCTCATCAATAAGTGGTAGTTTTTTTACATATTTAATTATATGTCTTGGTAATTATTATAAAAAAAGTGCTAAGATTCGAATCCTAATATACGTATTTCTATCATCATGAAGATAATGATTTTTGACCTAAAGACGATATACCTGATAATTTTTACAGTAATTTTGGCTTTTTCCAATGCTCAGGAAGATGATCCACTAGGTGTTTCATCTAGTAAAGCCCTTCAGAGAGTTCAATTGCAGTTTGGTGAATATTTTGCAGATAAGGTTGTAGAGATGCGTGGAATTCGAGGTCAGAGTCAACCTCGAGAATGGACGATTGTGGTCAATGATGAGCGAAGTCAGTTCAGATTGAGAACTGTTCGGGTGGATGCAGAAAAGTCAATTAATGAAGGTGAGAGCTCAAAGTTTTATCCTGAAAATTTACCTGTCGGTTTCGCGTCCTCCAAAAAAATTAAGATTGATTCAACCAAGGCGTTTGAAATTCTTATCAAAGAAGCTCGTGCTGCAAGAATTGGTTTTGATTATGTGAATTACAAATTAAGAAGCCTTGAATTTGGCGACGAGCCTGTTTGGGTTTTATCAGCCATGAGCGCTAAAGGAGTACTTCTTGGGCAAGTAATTATGTCGGCGTATGATGCAAATATTTTCAGAACTATTTGGTATTATCGCGGATCGAGAGGATATGTTAAAATCGTTGACTCAGCTCTTGATGGTTTGAGAAAAAATGAAACTAGCGATGAAGATTTTCCGTCTCCTAAAATTAATGGCGAAACGAAAATCGATAACCCTGTAGAAAATCCTCCGCCTGCCAACCAGCCCACCCCTTCAGTTCCGAGTATTGAACCTGGCACCGAGGAGGCTGAGGTAAAGCCGATTGGATCAAATTAAATACACTTATTGGAAGTGATAAAAAATCTTATCAGTGGTATCAATTCAGTCGTCAATCGACTGGCTTTAGGCATTGTTCTAATACTTATTTTTGCGATATTTATTTACCCATTTTTTTCTGGTGGCAAGGAAGTCAAACGTGTTGAAAATCAAATGGAAATGATTGGTAAAGCATTGGAATCTTATTATGCAGATAATGGTTCATGGCCATCAGCAGGACCGAGTTCTATTGCCGCTATCCTTAAGGGTTCAGTGAGTCAAAAGGATCCTTGGGATAAAGATTATAGATATTTTTTTTCCAATGATGGGTATGCTATTCAGTCGAGTGGTCCTGATCAGGTTTTTGCAGAAGGGCAAAAATATGGAAGAGATGATCATTGGTATTCAAAGTCTCTGAGGGAAAAGCGGTAGAAATTATTTTGAAAAAGGCACGCATTTAATTGTTTTCAATTAAATAATTAAACCAAAATCTATCAGTTTTTT
>CEUH01145830.1_pt1 | contig 21719 bp, 21 predicted proteins | sample 356461 | NCBI WGS metagenome assembly CEUH01 (sample SAMEA2623275, study PRJEB7988) | marine metagenome | isolation source: saline water (ENVO:00002010), including
TCAGCGCCTTGTAAAGCCATTTGACGCATTACACGTTCTGCATCTGGACCATACTTTACACTTTCAACAAAGAATGTTTCGACTCTGTCACCGTATGCTTCTTCTACTTGTTGACGACCAATATCGTGTCTATAGGTCCAACCATGGTCGCCTGTTGGTCCTACGTATACAAAGCCAACTTTGACTTTGTCTTTTGCTTCACCAGCGAATGCTGGAGACATAATTGCGAGTACTGTCGCAACTAGGGCAGTTAGAAATAGTTTCATGTTTTGATCTCCTCTTAGGTTGTGGGTGTTCTTTAACTACAAAATGCTTCACCCGAATGGTACAAAATTGATTGATGTCAAGTTAGATTGGCACTTGACATTGGTATTTATTCAAGGTATTCATTATAATACCCAATATCGAACCTTAGGTCAAATAACATTCGTTTGTCTTGTTGTATGATGACTGGCACAGGAGCTCCGTTAGGACCATTATTAGGATCGCTCCATAATATTTCAAATTCACCTGTGTCTAGTTTTTTATGAAGTTTTTTTAAGCGTCTTCTATTATAATTTTTACAAATATAAACAATGGCTTGATTTTTTCCTAATGGTTCAAGTTCGCCAGCCCAATCAACAAATTTTATTTCACCTTTCCTTAGAGCCGCTCCACTCCAAGGACATACAGGTTTAATATGTTGAAAATATTTCTCCCAATCAACTTCCGTAGATGACATCCTTAATCCATTTTGCTTCTTTGGTTACACCGTATATATCTAAATGTTCACCTTTATCAAAGCAATGTGATTTGTAATTTGTTATATTTTCTTCAGTAGTTGGCATATCTATAAACTTAAATTTTTTATTATGTCCGAAAGTAAAATCAGCTTTTGATTTTAAGTATTCTCCTATACAGATAGATTGTGTGTGTTCAAAATCATGATGTATATGTTTCATCCATAAATCCCAAAATTTATATGATCTTTTTACGTCCCAAAAATTACCCTGATGATGCGGGAAAAATCCATTTGGACTCATAATATATATGCGTTTCATATTATCCATATTCCACGCATGATAATTAGGAGATCTTTGTTCTAGTTCCATTTTAAAAGATTTATGTATAGATGAATATCTACAACCAGCTGTTAGTTTTACAATGTTATAATCGTACAGGTGTGAAAATTTTTTGAAGAAGAACATTATAGCCTGATTGCTTATTCCTCCTCTTCCATAATTGTGTATAGTATCGTTTGGAAGTAATTTGCTTAGTTCTTCAGGCCAACTTACATATGCAGTCTCTTTATAGCGTATATCGCCTTGGTCTTTTACACCGCCCATTCCTGCGGTCCAACTACAACCATAGGTGGCAATTTTCATTGGTCCAAGTTAACCTCTAGACTTTTTTTTGTTACCTCGTGATGCTTCCTCCATACCACGATTTTTCTTCTTGTTACCTCGTGAAGCTTCCTCCATACCACGGTTTTTCTTTTTGTTGCCGCGTGAAGCTTCCTCCATGCCTCGGTTTTTCTTTTTGTTGCCGCGTGATCCTTCTTCCATGCCACGGTTTTTCTTCTTGTTACCACGTGACCCTTCTTCCATGCCACGGTTCTTTTTACCACGGTTCTTTTTGCTTTCATCAAACTTTTCATTTAATGCGGCCCATAGTTGTTCTCTTATACTAGATTCTACTGTTTGATGAACTGCTGGATCTTTTGCACGTATAGCGCCTTTAGGTTTTTCTCTGTTTATGCCTCCGGATAGATCCTTTGTCATAGTATGATGGTCAGCATATGTTTCTTCTGGTGAATTATCCCATTCTTCATCTACTGCTTCTTCTCCCATTCCACATGGCGAATCTCCCATAGGTGGTTCAGGCATATCTGGTTCCATATGCATTTTCGGCATTGAATCTTCCATGCCAGCATTTTTTAGTATAGCAATTAATTCTGCTACTTCTGCAGAACTTGCACCATTCATTGAAATATTCATTGATGCTTCTTTCACTTTTTTCTTCATGTTGGTCTCCTTTTCTGCAACTTGTACGCCGCGTTCCTTTGCATCTGCATTCGCGTCTGGAGCACCGCTTTGTTGTGTATTGATTGCTGTCACGTTATTTTTTATTTTTCTTTCTTTTTTAAATTGTTCTAGATGTTCTTTAGTACCATATAATCTAGCTACAGATCCTGGTACTTTGCTATCTGGAACATCTAAATAAAATCCTTTTGATTTAAAATCAGGAATATTAAAAGTATTTGTACCTGCCCTACCAGTGTTTGGACTGACATTAACACCTAGTTCTTTAGAAATTTTAGGTGCTGTTGGAGCTGTGCCTAAGTCGTCACCGTCTCTGTTATCTGCATTTGGATCAAATCCTCTTTGATTTTGCAATCCTGGATCGACAGTTGCTTGTGGGTCATTGGCATATGTTGCATCACCTTGCTTTTGAGCATCATCTGCAGCCGCTTGATTCTTTGCCGCTGTATCATCTGCTGGACCATCTACACCTTGTTTGGCATTTGGATCAAAGCCACGTTGATTTTGTAATCCTGGATCAACTGTAGCTTGAGGATCGTTAGCAAACTCTCCTCCTTTTGCATCTCCGCCTGCATATGTATCTGCAGCTTGTTGTGAGGCCGAAGGAAGATTTAATGCTTTTTCCATACGCTTGATAAGATCGCCAAACTCTTTTCTTACCTCAGGATCTCTTTTTGCAGATGCACGTATTTGGTCTAAATATTTTTGTAATTGTGCTAACTGCGGAGGATCTAATTTTTCTGCTATTGCACGGTTTTCAACTATAAATCTATAGTGAGTCATGCCTTGAACACTTTCTGCCGCCATTTTTAACAACTTTTCAATTTCTGGAGCAATTACTTGTCTAATTCTTAATCTGCTCGGAACTTGTTCTGTACCTTGATCTGTTGCTTGTGCATCGTTTGAAAAATTAGCATTTGCTGGATCCATTGCTTTATCTGCAGATGCTTGATTAGTTGCGTCCTGTTGTGCTTTGTTATCTGTGCCTTTTTCTGCACCTGCTGGTTTTTGAGCTTTCAGAAGTTCTTGCATTTTCTTCATGGTATTAGGACCAGCTTGTCCGTCTACTGTTAATCCGTTAGCTTTTTGAAAAGCGGCAACTGCATTATAAGTTCCTTGGCCATATTTTCCATCTATACCGTTTGGATTATGTCCTAGTCTACCTAACGCTGTTTGTAAATCCTTAATTGCAGGCATAGCCTGTTTGCCACCATCATTATATGCTTTCATTAAGTTAGCTGTCTTTACATCTAATTTTCCAGCAAGATTAGATCCAGCATCGCCTTTGCTTGTATCTACTTCTGGACCCGGTCCGCCAAATGCATCTAAAGGATCTTCTGCATCGCCTTTGCTTGTATCTACTTCTGGTCCTGGTCCGCCAAATGCATCTAAATCATCCGCTGCATCAGTAGCTTTATCTGCGGCATCCGTTCCTTGTGCAACACCACCTTCTTGGTCAGTAGGTTTAAATTCTCCTCTTCCAGCAATAGCGTCTTTTTGGGTTTTAGTAAGTGACTTTGACTTTGTTTCTGCATTGCTTGTTGCATCATCTGCAGCTTTTTCTTCTTGAGCAGTCATATCACCTTTTAGTTGACCAGCAATTTCATCTGCTTTCGCATCATCAATACCTAAAACTTTTTGTACAGTGCTTGTTACCCAATCAACAAATCCTTCGTCTAATTCTTTAGCATCTTTTCCAAAAGCATCTGCTATCTTAATATGTTTTTTGATATCGCTCATATTATCCACCTACTACTGCTTTAGTGTTTACGTCATCACTTATATCTGCACTTTCACCTTTTGGTGCACCTTCCATTGGATCAATTTCTCTTTCTTTCCTAGCTGTTTCTAACTCTTTAAGCAAATCCATAACTCTTGCACCAGCTACATCTTGCTGTGCTGATTCGCCGCCCATGTCTTCTGTGTTTAAAATAGATTCGTAAGGTTCATCTGTTTTTTCAGATTGCTGTCTTTCAATAGGATCATGTTCGCCACGAACTGTTAGATGACTATGTGATATATCGCAACAGTTTACTAGATAATACTCTAATATGTGTGATGTGACAGGATATTTCAATTCTACATCATAATGTGTAACTTCACAATTTTGTAATTGCGGGAAGTCCATCGGTTTTTCTTGTATTGGTGTCCTTTTTCCTGCACTTAGTTTAAGTAATTCATATTTGTTCAAGTTTCGTTCCATCTTGTCGACGAATCCTTCAGGCAGATCACCTGCTACTCTAACAAAAAATTTATATGTCTTTTCAGACTCTGTTAAAAATGATTTAAATGTTTTCATGGCGTTTTCCTATTATAAACTATTTATCCATACTTTTTAATTTTTCCAATAAACTATTTCTATCTGTGACAACATATCCGTCACCATTTACTACATCTCCGCCTAATGGCGTATCTTGATCCAGCTTTTCTTTTTTCAGTTGCAGTTCTATCATTTTTAATTTTTTGTCCATTTTCGCAACTTTGGCATCAAGAGACGTTTTAAGCATCGATCCAGCCACTTCAAAAACCCTTCCACTGTATCTACTCTCCACATTCATGCCTAAATCCATTAGGTCTTCATAACTTTGTAATGCTCTATCAGCTATATCATTTAATTCATTATCTGCTTTATCACCTAGTCCTTTAACACTAGGCAATGCACTAGCAATTTTGTCAAATTCAGCAATATCACGTAATGTATCCTTTTGATCTACAACTGCTGAATTTGCCTTATCTTGATTTTTAGCATCTTGAATCATTTCTTTGCTGTCAGGCAGGTTTAAAAGTTCTTCTAGTTTTTTCGTCATAGTATGTAACCTTTATTTACACATGTATTTATCGTTACCTACGGCCGTTGTGAAAAATATCGTCCTCAGTTACTATGCGAAATGTTATCCTATTTTGCTTACAATAAGCATATGCGGCTTCCCATTTGGCTTGATTTACTATCCAAGATGCTTGATTTACCCTACTTCTACCTAATTTTTCTCTGTACGCTTGGTTTGCTGGCTTTACCTCTATTAATTCAACCTTTTGTTTGCCGCCTTTATCAGCATATGCTATAAAAAAATCCGGTACATATATAGTTTGTTTGCCAGTTAAAGGATTTCTGTAAGGAATTTTTACTGCTTCACTTGCCCATTTTGCTACAGCAGGATGAGAATCACAAAAGTTCATAAAAGCAAATTCCCAACTTGATCTATAAGTTGGTACTTTTGTTCCAATATATTTTTCAGGAAATTTACAGTTAAATTTACCTTGAGCAAATCTAGCCATATTAAACCACTACATTACGTTTTTCTAAAGTATCGTTGTTGCCAGAAACCTTAAATCCTAATGTGCTTGTATTCAATCTGTTGTAATTTAAAACTTCAGTTACTACACTACTAAGTTGTATGTTATCTAGTCCTTTTAATGTATCTAATAATTCGAAAATTTTTACTTCATCTATTTTTGCTTGATTCAATAATGTTGTTGTTGTACTAATTGCGGCATTTTTTTCAAATCCTCTTTTTTCAAAAAACCCAACAACAGCATCAACTTCGTTAGAAGGAAATGCTAATTTTTCATTAAAATAATTATTAAAAAATTCTGTTACTCTTTTATCATTTGTTTGAGGCTGTTGTGGTAGACTACTCATCTTATGTTCCTGTTACTGCTTTTTCTAATGCGGCCATTTCAGCTGGATTACTTTTTATAGCTTGATATGCCGCTTTACCCTGTGCTACTGATCCACCTGTTTGTCCTTGATAATTTTTTACATATTGTTTTTGCATAGCACTATCAAGAGCGGCAGGATTGTTTTTAAGTAAAGATTTACCTTTAGTAAATGCTCCTACTGCCGCTACACCTGCAGCCGCTATAAGTAGATCTTTACTTCCGCCTTTGCCGCCATTTTTTGGAAATAATGTTTGTGCTACGCCATTTACATTTACTCCTGTGGCAGCCCCTAATGCCCCAGTAATTAGTCCGAAGCCTTCTTGCCTTAAACCCTCTTTACTCAGTCCTCGTATGTTACCTATTAAATTGGCACCCATTAAAACTGCTAATAAAGGATTTTCATATGCTTCTCCGCTGGCAATAAAATCATATAAGCTAAATGCTCCTTCTATTGCACTACCAAGTGTGCCTCCTCCGCCGCCAGCAAGTGATATAGGACTTGGAGTTGTATCATAATGGTCTTGTCCAAAGCCTGTTGGAGAACCATTAGCACCGGCTTGCACAGCTCCACTTTCGTAAAATACTGCTTCATAAGCAACGCTAATTCTATTTTCCAATGTTCCACTTAGATCGGAATTATTTACATCGTCATGACTAAATTCAGTTAGTATTGGATTAACAAGAGTAAAAGTAACATATTCTCCTCTAGCCATTGTGCTTATACGAATTTCTTTAAAAAAAGGTACGCCTGGATTATAAACGTCCATACCATATTTGTACTTGTTCATTTCAGTACCAAGATATGTATTATGTGGTTTTACTGCATATGCTCTACCACTATTGATACGTTGGTTGCCGTCTGCAAAATAATATCTATAATACGCTTGCAATAATGCTGTAGTTAGTCCCTGATTATCATCATGGAATACTATGTTTACAGGATTATATTGTATTCCGGTTTGTACATTTTTTATTCTATTATATTTCTTTTTTTGTTCTACGTTTGCACTGTAACTAGGTAAATCTGCAGACTTGACTAGCATACCTATTTCATTCAAAGGACCTCCTTGAAACAATTTAGGTATAAGACTTGCACCTTCTGGTGTTACAACAAATTGAACATGATAATTAAATTTAGTTCTTGGTGCAAGACGCATGTTACTGTCAACATATAACCTTGAAGCATGTTGCCAGTCACCTAAATTTCCTTTAGGAGATAATGCTCCTGCCGCAATAGAATCTAGTAATGAATTAAATTTATTTGCCATACTAATATTTATCTATGTAAATTAACTAGGTATATAAAAGAAAAAGGGGAGCGTAAAAGCTCCCCTATAATTAGACTAAATGGATTTTGTATTAGGCTCCGCCGCCTGTTACTGCTGTATTTACTGTACGTCCAACTGCTGTACCAATACCTGTACCTTGTGGTGATTGGATAGCATTATCGTAGCGTATAGAAAGTGTTACACTGACTGGATCAGTTGAATTTGAATATGCTAATGAATTGTAGTTAGCACTTTCACAGTAACAACCATATAATTCAAATGTTTCTAAGACAGTCGGTACATTAGCACCGTTGCCCCCGTCTAAGATTTCAATACGTGTTACGAATTTGTAATCTTGTCCAGATGCCGCACTCGACTGTTCGAAGAAATCAAACTGTTTCTGTAATTGTTCACCTACTAATTTTTGAACATTGTTGTTTACATCTTCACGTAAATTAAGTGTGATTGGTTCCCAAGTATGTTTACCTGCAAGGTATACTCTTGAGTTGTATACATCTAGTGTCATTTGTTCAAAACTTACGTTAGGTCTTGTTACGTCAATAACTTGTTTTGTAAGTTCTGTAGTTGGTGTGCTTATGCCGAAATTTTCTAGCGATACCCTAAAACGGTATTGCAGTTTGGGCATTAATAGTCCCTGATTGCTTGCGGAATCGCCACTAGCTAACGGGACTGTAATTTTTGATAATGTTGAAATTGCCATTTAGTCTGCTCCTATTAATAGTATTTATCAGATTAAAGTCCTGATATTTCTCCAGTATTTTTAAGTCTTAGAGGTATGTAAATAAACTCTACTGCCTTAACAGGTTCGATAGCAATATCTAAATATAACTCATTTTTATCAATTCTGCTAGGTGTATTATTTGACTCATCACACACTACTAAGTAATCGTACAATCCTCTTTGTCCTACTAATTCAAGTAAAAGACTTTCTGCGGCTTGCTTTATTTCGTCCCTAGTAATTTTATCGTTTGGTTCAAATATGTAAGGCTTAGCAAGTGTGTTAAGTTGACTTCTTAGATATATAACAAGTCTTGCAACATTTATTCTATCTAAAGCACTTGCTCCTCTTGCTCTTGTTTTTTGTCCAAAGTTTACAAGTCCTGCACCTGTAATAAATGTAATTGGATTTACATTATTTGAGTACAATGTATCTCTTTGTCCTTCATTTAATGCAACACTAACAAATTCACCTTCACTATTGACAAAACCTGTTGAACTTGCATTTGTTATTCCGCCACGTCTTGTTCCTGCTGGAGCAAACCATGGAAAAGAAACTTGGTCACTTAGTGCTATTGTTCTCAACATCATGTGTGATGCCGGAACTACAACATTGTTACCAAAGTTATCACTAGTAAATCCTGCTGGATAAAATACTCCTAAGTATTCATCTCTACTTACTAGGCCATCATCGTTGTCTTCTACTGCTGTGTTTACATTTGTTGCCCATTCATTTAATGAAGTTGCATCTGGTGTTAAACGGAACGGTGAATCACCTACGATAAATGCTGTTAAGCCTCTATCAAAGTTAAGTGAAATCATTTCACCTATCAATTCTGGATATCCAGGAGTTGCCATAACATTAAACAATCTTGACTCGTCATCTCTAATATCGTCATTGCTGTTTACTACAGCTTGTAACGCCTGCACTACTACTTTACGTTGTGCCTTACGTCCAAAGCTACCTGAACCATCAGCTTGGTTTCCAGACTCTGTTACCCAACGATGTGGATAATAGTTTTCCATTGATACATCGCCTTGTCTTTTATTCACAGATGTAGTATCTATATAATTACGCTCAAAGCGTTTTACATTAAAACCACTTCTACGTAAGTTCCATAGCAACATACCTTTTGGATATAGTGCTGGATCTGGAGCATCTGGATCTAAGTAATTGCTTGCAAGTAATTCAGGAATTGTCCCGCTTGGTGCAACTGTTGTTGTTCCTCCGCCTGTTCCGAAACGTGCATCTGCAAACAGTATACCATTTTCAGTAGTTTGATCACTTGAATCTATTGGTGATCCCCATTTTTGAGCTGTTGTTCCAGATATGTTTACATTGTATCTATAAATTGTTGGATAGTTTTCTAAGTCTGCTGTTGATATCCATAAATCACCTGACACTAGAGCACTACCATCACTTTGTTGTGTAGGCATGCTTGCTGAAACAATTGGTCCTGCTGGATCTGCATTTGGATATGCTGTAGAATCTCCATAACCTACCCATGTAGTACCATTGTGCCAAAGCATATCTACTTCGTCAACAATTGAGTTGTACCATAATTGTCCTTGATTTGCTAATGAAGTAACAGCGTCTGCACTTGCTGTGTAAGATAATATACGCCAGTTAGTTGCTTGAAACTGCTTAGGACTTGTTGCATTTGTAGTTCCATCAACAAATGCTAAATTAGCAGTTGATGTAGGATCATTTGCATCAAAAGGTTTAAATCCTATTGCATTTAATATTCCATCTGTATCAACAAATTTTATTTCGCCGCCCTGTGCATGTGTAATTACAATTCTATTTGAAGCATCTACTGTAGCACTTACATTTTGTGAAGCTGCAGATGTAATAGCTGTTGCAATTAACACTGAGTCACCTGTTGCACTTCCTGTTGTAGTAACTGATGCTGTAACTGGAGCACTAAATGCAGAACTTCCTTTGGTTGTAGATGCTATAGTAAATGTAAATGTACCTGCACCTGGAGATGTTCCTGTAATTGCACTACTTGTTATTGTTGTAGCACCACTTGCTTGTCTACGATAAATTGTAAAGTTTGCAAGAGGTTGTGTGTCGTTTGCAACGTTTGTTTTTGCATATAAATCACCTATTGCTAAGTTGCTGCCGCCACCTGTGCTATCTAGGTTATAAATTGCAGTTGCATTGTTATCGTATAATGGTGTAGCTATGTCATCCCATAATAGTGTTGTAGAATTCCATAATTTTACATCTAACTTTGCTCCACCGTTAGGTAATGTTGTTTTAAACCAAACGCTACCTGATGGGCGAGGATATGTATCACCGCTTTTCCATTCTGGCACACTAGTATGTGCTGAAATTTGCAATGCTGGAGGATAATAAGTTCCTGCACTGATTCCTAATTCAGATAATCTTGTTGCATCACCACCAATTACAATTGGACCACCTAATGTTGAATCGTCTGCACCTGAACTCGCTCCTGTGCTATATATTTCTAAAAATCCGTCTACTGCCTCAGCTGATATTTCTCCACCTAAGCCAATGCCAGAATTAATTGCTGTAGCAATTTGACTTACAGTGTTACCGCCTACTGATACTACAGAACCGTTAATAGTAATATCTGCTGTACCGGCAAATGATGGATTCGCCTTTGTACCTTTTACAGTAGCCCAGCTTTTTGTCCATGCGTTGCTTCCAACTTCAACCCATGTGCCACTTGCATTTTTGTACCATAACTTATTCATTGTAGTAACTGCAACAATTACATAGTCACCAATTGCACCTATACTTGATAAAGGAGTATAATTTCCAGCATCATAATCTACAACTTCATTTTGCTTGAAGATTACAGTTGGAACTTTGGTAGTAAACGTTTGTCCGCCTGTAGTATTGATTGCATTACTATTCCACTGCTGTATTCCGTAATTTGAACCGTCAGTATCAAACCAGTATGTACCTGCTAATGGATTAGCCGCTGGTGCATCGGCTGTTGGTTCTAGCTCACCTAAATCAATGTCAGCTCTTACAACAAATGCCCTATTGCTTACGCCTAATAATGAATATGCCGCTTGTAATCCATATTCGTTTAATTCTCCAGCATGTATTGGATTATTGTTTGTATCTGTTTTAAATATCGGATCACCAAATGTGTCCGCTAAATCTCTTTGCGATGTTAGTAAAAATGGTTTACCTGCATTCGCTTTCAATGTACCTTGTGCTGTTCCTGTGCCTGCCGCATTTTGCTTGTTACTTGCTGAAGCAACAAAAACCATCGGTACTGTACCTGGCTCAGCTGGGGTATAAAAACTTTCGTCTATAACGCTGACCTGTACTCCTGGTGATGTTAAAGCCATATTATTTCTCCTGTTGGAATCTTTTTGCTATTACTATTTAGCAATTAAAATAGAAAAGGTGTGTATATATACCATGAAAAAGGTACCAAAAAGGTGAGGTAAATACAATATGAGACCTTTATGTAAATGTGGACAGCGACCTGCGGCTGTGAATTATAAAAAAGGCAAAAAAACTTATTACAGAAAACTTTGTGAAAGATGTTTACGAAATGGTGTCAACCACGGGATACCAAAATGGAAACAACGTGGATATGAAAAAAAGGATGTATGTGAAAAGTGTGGTTATAAAAGTAAACATACAGAGCAGTTTAATGTTTTCCATATAGACGGTGATTTAAATAATTGTAGTGTAATGAATTTAAAAACTATCTGTGCAAACTGTCAACGGATTATGCAGAAGCAAGGTGTAAAGTGGAAGCAAGGTGATCTTGTACCTGATTTTTAAGGTCATCAAATGTACCATTATTACTTATAATTCCATCAAATTTTACGTTTGCCCAACGCCATTCAGATTCATGTACATCTTTTGGTTCTACACCTATATCTTGATACATCCTAAACCATACTGGATCTGCACCTCTTTTCACTTGCCACACTTGTCCGTTTAATGAATGTATCATATTAGCTTCATTAGGAAAGCGTACATCAGGTATAACGTAATCTTTTGTTGTATCGTGAAGTAAATGTTGTTTTACAACACTAACCCATATGCCATCAAAGAATCCGTCTCTCATACAATCTGTGCCAAATAATTGTAAAACTAATCTAGGTGTAATTGGTTTTCCTACTTCTTTTGACCAAAATTTATCAGGTTCTTCTCGCCAGGCTCTACTTGAATCAGTGTCACCTTCTAGTTTCTGCCGATCCCAGTTGAAGACAGAAGCAACCCCATCTTTTAGTTTATCTGCAAAACTAATTTTTGTAAAGTTGTGTTCTTCAACTAATATATCTGCGGCAGATCCTTTACCGCTACCTATAAGTCCACAAATACCTATTATCATATAATATCCTCATGTTTAAGTTATTATAGACTAATTTATCAGTAATGTCAAGAAAAATTATCCTATGGAAAATCCGTAACCTACGCCGCCTGAAACTTGAGTAGCAACGTCAGATTCTAACTTTTCCATTTCTTGTTGAGCTTCACTTTTTAGGCTTTGACCGTTCAAACTAGTACCGCCTTGTGGTCCAGCAATAGTAGCAAATTTTTCTCTTGCTTCACCTAACATATATTTGCAACTTGCTAGTGTATAATCTTTTATCCATTGTTGGGCCAGATAGTCATTCATTAAATTTTCATCTGGTCTATAATTGTAACAATACATTAATAAAGTTTCTTCTGCTCTAGGTCTTTGAAGTAATGTTAATTTTTTTGTTTGAGTGTTCCATTTGAATTCAATAAATGATCCAAACATACGTCCTACAAGTTCTTGGTATTGACTGAACATATCGTATGTAGCTAATCCTCCAAGGTTAGAGCTTGATAAAAGGTATGCATTTGTATATGCTAAATTAAATGGTTCAAATATTGTTCCGCCGTCTCCACCACCAGATCTAGATCCTATAGAGCGTCTAAATATTCTTCTTACTTCAACTATTTCATTTGGCAAGGTATATTCGTTTTGATCTATAATTGTTGGCATAAAAAAATAGGATTCTTCTACCGAATTATCAGATCTTTGTCTAAATTTTGTAAATGCTTTTTGTAAAGCAGTTTCATAGTGAACAGGATCTAGTTCTACGTCAACCATTCCTCCACCTAACATTGTATGTACATAATCAAATATATCTTGTTTTTGTAAAGCCATTTTGTTGTCTCCGTAGTATTTATCGTATTAGTCTACTAACGATAAATATGTATATGCCTAGATTAAGTTTATATAGACCCGAAAGAGGAAATGATTATACATTTATAGACAAACAAGTTTATGAAATGTTTACTGTAGGTGGTACAGATATAAATGTGCATAAATTTCTTGGTGCTGAAAATCCTAGCGAAAGTGAAGCTACAGCAGATCAACCAAAGTATGATGCTGTAAAAGAAACAAATATACAAGATTTACTATTTTTAGAAAATAGAGATAGGAAATACGACCCAGATGTATACACAATGCGTGGCATTTACAATGTACAAGATATTGATTTCAATTTAAGCCAATTTGGATTATTTTTAAGCAATGATACATTATTTTTAACAATTCATATTAATAGTAGTGTCAAAACGTTAGGTAGAAAAATTATTGCAGGAGATGTAATTGAACTACCTCATCTAAAAGACGAATATGCACTAAACGATTTAAGTTATGCATTAAAAAGATTCTACGTGGTTGAAGACGTCAACCGTGCCGCAGAAGGGTTTTCGCAAACATGGTATCCCCATTTATATAGATTAAAATTAAAACAAATAGTTGATTCTCAAGAATACAAAGAAATTTTAGATTTGCCTGCTGAAGAAGGACAAGACGGTGCAAACACACTTCGTAATATGTTAAGCACTTACGAAAAAGAAATGCAAATTAATAACGCAGTAGTGCAACAAGCAGAAGCTGATGCGGCCAAATCAGGTTATGATACTAGCCATTATTATAGTTTACAATTAAACAGTGATGGAAATACTGAACTTGTAGATACCGATGCAGACAATATACCAGATACAATGCAAACTGCAAATAAATCAGGGTATAATGGTTACTTGTTAGGTGATGGTATACCTACTAATGGTGCTAATTTCGGTCATGGTATAGGATTTCCTACTAATAAAAGTTTGGGTGACTATTTTTTACGTACTGATTTTAGTCCTAACAGATTGTTTAGATATGACGGTGCAAGATGGGTCAAGCAAGAAGATAATGTGCGTATGACAATGACACAGACAGATTCAAGAAGCACACAAAAAGGCACATTTATAAATAACACAAACTCTGCAACAATTTCTGGAGAGAATGTAATAGAAAGACAAAGTCTAAGTGATGCTTTGAGACCAAAGGCAGATGAATAATGAGATATAAAGAATTTTACGAAATACGTAGTGAAAAAGATAGGGTAGAAAAAGAAATATACCTAAATACCCCTGTCGAACACATTTGCAATGGACTAATAAGAGCAGGCGTAAAGCGAAAAGATGGCGGATTTAAATATCCAGCTAGAGCAAGAAATATGAAAAAAAATGCTTTAGATGCTATAAAAAGATATAGAAATCGAAACCCGCAATTAGCTTCAGCAATTCAAGCATGTCTGCAAAAAAACGGATATGGAAAATTAGGACAAGGTGATCTACAAGGATTTGCAGGTGACGGTGGATACAGTGATTACGCAAAAAGTCAAGGTGCAGGCACTGGTACAGGTAATTCTAGATTTGGTAAGGGTACTGGCACAAGTGATATTCCTGGATATACGCCAGGAGACGGAACTGCTGTTGTTGGTGCAAATACAGGAAAGGGCAATGCAGAAACTGGTAAAAGCACACAAGGCTCGGGCAATACTGACACAGGAACTACTGATTATGCTACAGAATCAGGAAAATTAAACAGCTATTTACAAAATGAAGATTGGGAAGGTGCATTAAATTATCTTGATGGCAATCCTGGATTTGAAGATTATATTGGTCCTAGTTTTAGGAAAGATATAGAAGGTACTATAGATGCTATAGAGGCTAAGAAAAAAGCACTTGCCGCAGCTGAAAAAGCGGCACTTGAACAACAAATTGCAGATGAACAAGAAGCTGAAGAAGCTCGTATAGCGGCAGAGAATGAAAGAAAAGCAAACGAAGAAGCCGCTAAGAAAGCCGAAGAAGAAAGGCTTGCAAAAGAAGAAGCACTTAGAAAAGCAGAAGAAGCTAGGATTGAAAAAGAAAAAGCTGAAAAAGCAAGACTTGAAGCTGAAGCAGAAAAGAAACGTATAGAAGCAGAAAGATTAGAAAAAGAAAGAAAGAAAAAAGAAGAAGAAGCAGATAAAATAAAAAAAGATACAGAACAAAATCCTAATATAACAGTCAAACCTGATGAGAAAGAAAAACCTGTCACACCAGACGATATTGAGGATTTTGACTGGGAGGATTTACAATGAGATGGCAAGAATTAAAAACAGCATTACGTGAAGCAGAAGATAAAGTAATTATTGCTGTCGAATTTAAAAGCGGAAAAAAGATTACAATCCGTAATGTTCCTAAAGAACTTACAACTAGACCAGACTTTGATGCTAGAGTTGTCAAGGCTGCTAAAAAAGCAAAACCAAATGAAATATATGCAGACTGGAATATTGTTGGTTCAACAGAAGCAGATAAAATAGATAAAATCGAAAAAGATAAAATAGATGGTAAAGATCAAAAGGATGCAGATAAAGGAGAATTTGAGCCTACTGATATAGAAAAACAAGCAATGAAAAATGTATTAGATTTGCATAGACTAGTAATGAATACTATGGAAAAAACTGTATTACGTGGATTAAAAATTAGAGATACAGATGATCCTAAATTCAAAGACGGTTGGTATCACGAAACTAGAGCAAAAGATCCTATATTTCCAACAGGAGTGTCTTTTAACTATCCGCAGACAGATCCTGAGATAACAGGAAAAACTTTGGAAGTCACAGATGTTAAACAAGCTCTAATGATTGATTTAAAAATTAACACTAATAATCCAAAGCGTGATGAATATGGCTATCAAGAGCATGAAGGCTTTCCTAAAACAATGGCTGATTTTGATGATATGAAACAAATGATTATAGATGCAGTAGGTGCAAGAGAACATATTACAACTGTTGGTCCTGCACAACCAAAACAAGTTCCAAACGAACCTATGAAAATTACTGTTTCTGCAAAAAGTTTTTACTATAGGAGAGCTATAGTCCCTAAATTGGATAAAAACTAATGCAACATTTTTATGATGGACAAATTAGAAGATACATAACTCAAATTGTAAGAATGATGAGCAATTTTTCTTACAAAGATGGAAAAGGTAACCTTACACAAGTTCCTGTTATGTATGGTGACTTGACAAGGCAAGTTGCAAATATTATTAGAGAGAATTCAGAAAATAAAATTCCTAGTGCTCCAAGAATGTCTGTATATATTACTGGCTTAGCAATGGATACTGCTAGGTTAGCAGATAGTAGTTATGTAAACAAAGTTAACATAAGAGAACAAGCATATGATTCAACTGGAAAAGAATACATAAACAAAGAAGGAAAAAACTATACAGTAGAAAGATTAATGCCCACACCTTATACATTAACAGTGAATGTAGACGTTTGGAGTAGTAATACTGATCAAAAATTACAAATATTAGAACAAATACTAATGTTATTCAATCCTAGTTTAGAAATACAGACAACTGACAACTATGTTGATTGGACAAGTTTGAGTGTAGTCAACTTAGAAAATTTAACATTTAGTAGTAGAAGTGTTCCTGTAGGCGTAGATAGTGAAATAGATGTTGCAACTTTAACATTTAACACTCCTATTTTTATAAGTCCGCCTGTAAAAGTTAAAAGACTTGGAGTAATCACACAAGTAATTACAAGTATATTTAATGAGAGTCAAGGAAGTATTGATTTAGATTTATCGCGTCCTGCAAACCAGGCATACGACGATAAACCTAAGCCAGAAAATGCTACAAAGACTAGATTAGCTATTGCAAATACAGGACAAATACGAGCAGAAATTGCTGCAGAAGGAATGGTAAAATTAGATGTAGATTCAATTATTAATACAAGTCATGATAATTATTCATTGCTTGTAATGAGTAATACAGCAAAGCTAGTAAAGGCTGGTGTTGTAGGCGCAGAAACTTGGACAGGATATATTAAGTCATTACCTTTTGATTTCAATGCAGGAGTAACTAATTTACATCTTAGAAGAGATGGTATAGATAATGAAATTGTAGGCACAGTCACTATAAATCCGTTAGATGAATTTGAATTGTCAATAAATTTTGACACAGATACAATACCTGCTGATACAATAATGCATGGTCCGTCAGGTGATAGAAACAAAATAGATTATATAATTAATCCTTACAAAACTAATCCAACAGCAATAAAAGGCAGTAATGCTAGAATATTAATATTAGATGCTATTAATACAAGTGAAAATGTCGATGAAGCAACTTATGACGGTCCTGATGCATGGAAAAATGCAGACGGCACTGAATTTGTTGCAGGCGCAAACGACATAGTCGAATGGGACGGCTCTAAGTGGCATATAGTATTTGATGCTAGTGAAGATGATAGTACTGTAGTTTTTACTACTAATCTTAACACAGGCAAACAATACAAATATGTTAACGATGAATGGATATTATCATATGATGGAGAATATCCAGTTGGCACCTGGTATCTAAACTTTTAAGATAATTAATTGTATGAAGAGTAAATCCATTATCTGTAGTGGTGCTTTGGTGTATGCACGTTCTACAAAACGTTTCTTATTATTATATAGAACACAAGGTCGTGCAAAGGACGTTTGGGGATTAGTTGGCGGCACAAACGAAGAAGCAGAGACACCGTGGGAAGGCTTACGTAGAGAAATATTTGAAGAAATAGGAGAAATAGATATAATAAAAACTGTTCCTCTAGAAACATTTATTTCAAATGATAGCAAATTTCAATTTCATACATATCTTTGTGTTGTAGATAAAGAATTTATTCCTGCATTAAATGGAGAGCATAGCGGATATGCATGGATAACTTTTAAAAGTTGGCCTAAACCTTTGCATAATGGATTAAAAAATACTCTGAGTAATAAAGTAAATGTAACTAAATTGGAAACTGTATTTAAAGTAATGGATTTATTATGAGCGAAAATGTAGAAAAAAGTAATTTTGGATATGAAGCATTATGGGCAAAAACAGAAAACTATGTTTCTAAAATTTTAGTTTTTGATAGTGTAGGCGCTGGCTTGCCTATGCATTTTCACAAACAAACTGAAAAGACTTGGTTTGTTAACACGGGTAATTTTAAAATTGCTTGGATAGACACAAGCAATGGTATGTTATATGAAAAAGAAGTTAAAGAAGGAAGTGTATTTCATGTACCTCCTTGTATGCCAGTTGGCTTAGAAAGTATGGTAGATGGAGGCAGTATTACGCAAACAAGTAACATAGATAAAAAAGATGACTTCTATCAACTTAGACCTGTTCTTAAGGAAGAATAATGCTTACTATTGATAACTCTCAAAGATACAAAGAAGAAATACAAGATTTTCAAAGTAAAATATCAAAAATTGTTATACAAAAAAATAAAAAACATGCCCAAGAATTATTGCAAGATTTACAGGATCAAGTAGCAATAATTAATGAAGGACATGCTCCAAATAATGATGGTAACATAGACCCTCATACACTTAGACAACATGTGCTTAACCTCACAGATATAAGAACAAAGTTGACAAGTTTTTTACAAGGTGCTTAATCTTTTGATTGTTATAGGTCCAACCATAGCTGTATGTGATTGACATTGATATCTATAGTTAGGTGGACTTGCTAGTGTTTCCGGTACCCTCCAATATAATACTCCGCTTGATTGACCTTGTGCATTTGTATCTGTGAGTACTGTGCCGTTTGTAGCTACATGCACCAACCCAGATGTTATATTAGTACCAGTACTGTCTTGTATTAGGAATGGATGTCCACCTATGTTTGTCAAATCAAATGCTATAGTTGTTCCACTTATTACATAAATGGTAGGATTATTTCCGCTGTAATGACTATTAAATGTGTAAGCATCTGCATTTACATTATCTACTCTTAACGTAGCAATAGCATGTTCATAAAAACTTGCAGGTGTCAAGCCTGTTGGTACATCTCCTAGATCAGTGAAATTAGATGCACCTCCACCTCCACCGCCACCTGTAGCATCTGTGCCGTTTGCCCATTCTCCTGCACTATATTTTAAAACTTCACCGTCTTGAGGGTTAGAAATATTTACGTCGGATAATTCGTTTAATGATGTGGCACCTCCGCCACCACCTCCACCGCCGGATCCTGTGTAAGCTATTTCTACCATTGAACCAGTTACTGAAGTTGAAATATCTGTACCACCAGATATTGTAAGTGTATCTGTAGGACTCGATGCGGCTACACTCCCTGTATCGCCTGCTATTGTACTAAAGGTATTTTGCGAACCTACTCCGCCACCGCCACCTACAGAGCTTAATATCGCCCATGCACTTCCAGTCCATGTCCAAGTAATATTTCCTACAACATGTGTGTCATTTACTGCTGGTGTGTTTGGAAAATCTATTGCCATAATAACCTCTCATTGTATTTATTAATGTATGTATATCCTGCAATATGCAGAGCCTCCTTGCGTTTGGAGGGGTGTTGTTCGTGTAAACACGTAGCTTTTAGTAATGTGTATTGCATTGTAATGATACAAGTCTACATTTACATTTGGTATATACGTTACATTTCCAGGATGAGGAACAGTATTTACTAATGATCCATTGGCCGCATTGTATATTCGCAATGTGTTGTTATCTTGGCCGTAGACGTCTTGCCATAACACTGCTATGTATCCGTCTGAATTTCCAGATAGTTGACCTCCATAGAATTTAGAGCCACCACCGCCAGAAATACCTGGACTAAACACAGGTCTGTTGATAGTTCCTCTTAAGCCTCCTGTTGATAGTTGAAAACATCTTACTCTGCCTGCATCTATGTTTCCACTGTAATCGTCTCCACCAGATGCTACAGCATAATAGTTGCCAGCTAGTGCAACACCTTTTCCAAATTCAAAATTGGCCCAATTAGTAGTAGACCCTGCATAAGTTTGTCCACCGTGATATCTATATCCATTACCGTTAGCATTAAAAGCTAATTGAGCTGTTCCTGTATTCTGATATGTGTTAGAGCCTGATGTATAATCTCTCTCATAACTTCCATATAATATATATGTACCATCTGTATCAACAGTACTACCTGCTTCAAAATTTTGATATTGCTGTAAAGTAGTACTAGCTAATGATTCCCATTGAGCTACTGGTGTTGAAAGATCTGAAGTACCATTTGAACTTAATTGCATATACCTTACAGTACCTGAATTAGACATATTATTATATCCATAAACTAGATAATCTCCGCCTACTCTAAATCTTTTCTCACTTTGTGTGTTTGGATTACCTGAATCTGATGTACCTAATCTTGCAGTTTTATGTAGACTGTAAGTTGACCAATTGTTAGTTGATTTATAAACGAAGATTCTTGGATCATAATAACTTACTCCGTTGTACTTAAAATTAGATCCTGCCACTGCTAGATAATATGTGCTTCCTACTTTAGTTAAACCTACACCCGATCCAAACATTATAGTTCTTTCACTGGCATATGCAGAACCTGTCAGGGGATTTTCGATAACGTGTAATAATGCTTTTGTTTGTCTATTATAAATGTGTACTTGCCCATGAGCTGCCTCGTAACTGCCTGCACTACTTGGCCTTGCTGAAAGATAACTTCCTACAACTACAAAATCATCATCTCCGCCTAAAACAGCTCCCCAGCCTGCTCCAGGTCTTGCACCACCTACTTGATCGTCATACGCAGGTTGCTGAATATATCCATCAAGGCTTTGTCCTGGCACTCTTGGCGTCAAACTTGTATCATTGATAGTTGCAGTAGCAGATCTACTATTAGTAGGATTACCGTTTGAATCTGTAGGATTCAAAGTTACAGTCATAGTTTCTGCACCTTCAGTTGTTGCATCTGCTAGGATTGTAGTTTTTGTCCCAGCATAAGGTGGCCCTTCGTATGTAGTTCCTCCTATTAGATTTAATATTCCATACGTGTTATCAAAATCTGTTGATGATCCTGAACTACTTGAAACTGTATATGCAACTGATATTGCTTTATCTGTATTGTTTGTATAATCTACTGAAATGGTAACTTCGTCGCCTTCATTGTAGTTTGACTTATCTAAACTTATGCTGTTGTAAATAGTAGCAGGATAATTATCTGTTATTGTTACATTAGGACTTTGTAAATCTTCTGTATCATTACCTATGCTGTCAGTTGACGCCAATTGTATTTTAAATATTTCTGTGCCTTCAGTAGCCCAGTCGCCTGTGGCTTGCATACTTACTGTTGCTGTTCCATCACTGCCTATAGTAAAAAGCGTATCTCTGTTTATAAAATCGTCAGCAGTCACAGTGCCTTGAACATTTACAAAACTATATCCTACTGTTGTACCTTGAGGAACATCTGAAGTTGATAATGTAAATGTTACAGTTGCATCGTTCAAAGTACTAGGATATTCTTGTATTTCTGCATCATTCCTTATTATTGAGTCGTATGTTCCACTAACTGCCGCTTCGTTAGCTGTTCTTGTGCTTGGAAATTGTCTACTTGTACCTGGATATATAATCCTTACACTGCCAACTCCACCACGTTGTCCATTACCTTGCGAAGGATTTCCAGTGTAAGATGTACCACTACCTCCTCCACCTAAAGCACCACCAATACCATTTTGTCCTGCTTCACCTCCAGATCCACCATTACCATCTTGGTTATAACTTCCGCCTACACCATTAGATCCTTGACCTTTATTTTGTATTCCTCCGCCGCCAGTCTGTCCAGGGCTTGTAGAACACGCACCACCACCGCCCCCGCCGCCGCCTGAACCGTTTTCACCAGCACTAAAATTATTGCCGCCTCTTGCATCACCACCATCACCACTATATCCTGCGGCACCACCACCGCCTCCACCACGC
>CEUH01147971.1_pt1 | contig 21433 bp, 11 predicted proteins | sample 356461 | NCBI WGS metagenome assembly CEUH01 (sample SAMEA2623275, study PRJEB7988) | marine metagenome | isolation source: saline water (ENVO:00002010), including
GTAAAATCAACTGATTCCACGTAACTATGTGGCATTGCAGCAGACAAGAATCCATTTTTTGAATCCCTAATTTTACCAGCGATAACTTTTACACCACTCACAGTGATATCACTTGATGGTAGTGTACCGTCACATACATCAGACACATCAGCAACATCATCAATAGTTGCCGATAAACCACTGGCAGAAACAGCTGTAACTTTGTGGAATACAGGTAAACTTACACCACTTTGATTGTATGATATAATATCATTTACTTTTAAGTTTTTCGCCCATCCTCCTGAACCAGATGATAATGTGCTTATACCACTAGACACACCACTGATTGAAAATCCTGTAGCACCAAAATTTGTTTTTTCCTCTAATAAAACGTCAGCAGCGAATGTTCTACCACCACCAGTAGATCTTACAGATTTTATATCAGATAAATCAAATTCAGTTACAGATGTAACTACGAAACCTTTGGTAATACCATTGATAATTATTTGCTCATCTACTAAAAACTGTCCTGCAGTTTCTTCAAGACTAAGTGAGGTTGTTCCTGATGCGGATGTTTTTAACATTCCTCTAGCACCAGATCTAGATCCCTCAATTAATGCTGGCACTGCCTGTGTAATATTTTGATTTATTGTAAGATTTGTATCAGTTACAATATCATATAAGAAAAGATCAAATGCAGTATCATTTCCAGAGTATCCAAGATTTTGTAATTTGAAATCATATACCCTTGCTCTTCCAATTATGTTACCCACTGCAGAAGATTTACTTGATGATAATCTTTGATCTCTAAGTTCAATTGTATCTGTGGTATCAATCTTTATATGTGCTCCACCCAATACATTATTGACTCTTATATTATTACCTGCCTGAAATGGCACTGCTCTTGATTCATGTTTCTTGATTGTTCTAGGTTTTAGTACGTCAAGAAATCTGTTACCCTGAACCAGAGTTTCAAATCCTTTTACATATGCTGAACCTGGACCTATACGTATTGTGAATAGATCTCTAGATGGAACATTACCAGACTGTGTAATTTGTGATGTAGTATATTGACCAAAAGTAGAATACCTATCATTCAAGGTTTCTTTCGCTTCAAGGTCAAATTTTTTGACATAATAATTACCACTTTCATCAAAGGTACGACGTGCAAACTCCTTTGCCAACTCATTATATACAGTATTATTTTTTAAGTTTGTAATTCCACCTTCTTCTGCTCTCAATAATTCAATAAAGTTCTCATCATTGAAATCAGTTATAGGTTTCTTTGTAAGAACCAAAGATATTTTCAAACGATCTGAACCTGGTGCGGTAAAATTACTAAATCCAGCAGCATTATCATATAAAGAATTATCCTCTACAGCAGTTATAACTTCCTCCACAACCTTGAATCCCACACGATATGTCGGATTGTTTGTATATTGATCTAATATTAGAGATGAAGTAGGGACTTCAATAAATGCACCACGAGCAAAGAATACACCCCTCACCATAGTGAAAGCAGAACCAGCACCCGTAGCGTTTGAAGTAAGTGCTGTTGCAAAATCTGATCCCTCATTAATGGTTGTTGTTCCATAGGTAAAAGTCGATAGTGTTATCAAGTTTTCACCGTCTAAGAATGTCTCTGTTGTAAGATCGTCAGAACCACCTTCATACTTTACGTACAATGTAGTGCATTGCTCTACTGAATCAGTTTGAGACAATACCTCTTTTACTTTTGCTGTTACACCACTTTGTTTACCTTTGATTCTTTTGCCAATTAGATTCTGATAATAACCCTCTACAGGAACACCAAAAAATGTAGATTCGATTTTTACGTAAGTATAATCTAAATCGGTCTTGAATTTACCAGGTATAACAACAGATCCCTCTTTGAATATGTGTTTACCAAACTTCTCTATTTGATCCTGCATCATGGATTGCAGGGTCGTTAGTTCCCTTGCCTGTACAGGAGTTCCTGGTTTGAACAGGACTTTATTATAATTCTTCGCAGAATCAAAATCGTCAAAATATGGACTGACGTTTAGGTTGGTGTTCTGTGGCATCTTATCAGAATTCTAAGATAATTTTTATATCTTCCCTTTGATTTGTCGCCCTAGTTACTTCTGGGCGGTTGTCAAGGTAGATTATATCGCCTGAGTGTTTTTTAATCTCTGGGGAGGCAACACCAGATGTGAAAGTTTGACCGAAATAATATGTTCTATTGTTCAATGTTGTCGAGACACCAGTGAAGGTGTTATCAATTGCAAGAGTTTCGGTGCCTGTCATTGTTTTTACAACAACATTCAAACTCCCGCCTGTAGCAGGGGAAGCCGTGAATCTATTTAGAGCGAATTGATTGAGAGAAACTGCGTTACCAGCAGCGACTGTTCTATCTTGCCAATACTGTATTACCTGTGTAGCAGGATCATAATTTACTATTCTACCAAGAGCAGTTGCAGCAGTTCCCACGGTCTGACTAAGAATGCCATCAACCTCAACTGTCATTGTGGTTGATGCTGCACCAGCAAGTCGTAATCCGTAAACTCCAGTGGCACTAGGAGCAGTCAATAAATTACTACTTCCCTCTATCTCTGGGTTCTTAATAATACCTATACGTGCAAACTGATTTCCTGTTGGAAAATCGGGGTTTGTTACATCGTTATTTTCAATTCTACTGTAAACAAGAACCTTGTTTGATCCTAATTCACGATATATGTCAGCACCATGTCCGCCTGGTGGTGGTATTATAACTGAGAAACTAGCACCAGATCCTGTGACAACACTATCAAGATCTAAAGTAGCGAAACTATATCCTGAACCACCATTAGTCACCTGAACAGCAGTAGGTTTACCATTGGTAAAGGTCACTGACGCTAAACCACCCGAACCATCTCCCTTTATGGGCACATTATTTTTAGTTCCAGTAAATTGATAAGATGCGTTTGTGACATCATCAATAATGATGACCTCAATCTTACCATCAACAGCAGCACTTCTAACATCTACTGTGTCTGTGTTTATCTTCCAATTAGCGGGGACTGGTATATAATCAGCACTATCAAATTTTATAATATCACTTGGTTTTATCGTATAAAGATATTTCCATATATAACCATCACTCTCAAGTCTTGGTTGCAAGTCAGTGTGAACTGGTTCTTGAAGTGATATTATACCATTACCACCGTTTGAGGGGGCAGCTCCATTGTATATACATTCATAAATTCTAAAATCAGAATTTATTACGTAATAGGTGCTATTATATAAATTTGTGGAACTTGTTTGAGGTGTATTGTTATTGATACTGTAATCATGTCTATACATCTCGTAAATCGATCCGCTTGTCCATGAGTTTTTTCTAATAACTCTCAGAACATCTGCAGAATTGATTTTCTTTGCACTGATAAGAGTATCATAAACATTGTCATGTTCATCAAAATTATCAATGGGGGAAGGAGTATTGGTGTTCCAATCGGTTGCCACAGAAGTTGCATTAGGCAAGCCAATGAAAACGTAATAACTGTTGTCGGTGGTCGATATACCACTAACAAAATTTTCAGCGTTCAATACTCTAATTTGGTCAGTTATAATCGCTGGCATTACACTAATTAACTTTTCAACCTATTTATGAGTAATCTACAAGTAATTTAGAATCTCTAATCACTTGTGGGGCAGTTGATAATCCAGTTAGACCATTTAATGTGTTCACTGTAAAGGAGGTTCCTATTGATCCAGTGTTAATTTTACCCCAACTGTATGAACCGTAAAAATTACCTACAGCACTGCTTAGTCCCGTAAAATTAAGACCATGATTACTTGATATATTGACATGAACTTTTACCACTGCTGCAGATACATTATCAATTTTTGCCACTTGATACACACCATCTAAAAATTCAGTTGCGATTCCAATTGTTGCTGTTCCCGCAGAATTTCTTGATGTAACCCCACTACCTACATTGGATCTTGATACGATAAAATAATCACCAACAGAGATGCCAGTCTTAGTAAGACCTCCAAAACGTGATGTTTTTAATGGATTATCTGCACGTAGATGAAGATTCATTTGAATACCCTGTGCAGTTACTCCAACACCAATAATGTCCCCTTCATCGCCTGTAATATTTGCAGATAATTGTTTTTCTATTGGCATCACAAATGTCGTAGATCCAAATCCAGTCTCATTGTTATCATCAATTATTTTTATTGGAAAATCAGTTACAGGATTATAATTTGTATTTGATTCAGTCTTTTTGAAACTCAAACTACCACCTTTTACGTAAATTGTTGTATCACCAGCGTCAATATTCTTGATTATTTGAGTAGCAGGGAATATACGTGGTTCATAAACATCTCGTGCTTTACTTACTTTGACACCCTCTATGAACAAATCATCTTGTTGTTTAGTCCAAACAACTGGTCTTCTTGGAATTTTGACGTCTGATATGTTGACACCTTTGTAATTTGTTGTCTGTAATGTGTCTCTTGATAATGTTTGTCTAACAATTCTCTCAGTCTGTTTACTAATTGTCAATCCATCACCAGTTTTGATTGTTTGTAGTGATGTAGTTGTAGTAATGTCTTTATCAGTACCTCTATAAAACAAAATTTGACATACAGATCCCTCAACAGGTGGTTCTAAAAATTCAATTTGTGTACCACCTTCAAATTTGTAAGCAACATTTGGTTTTTGAAGCACATCATTGATAAAAATTAAGAATACATCTTCCAAACTCAAGATACTACCTTCATTTTTCTCAATACTAATAGTAGTTTCATTTTCTTTTAGAGTAAATATTTTCTTACGACCATCAAATTCACCAGATATATCATCAAGAACTTGTAATTTACCAAATACAAACCCAGTAAACTCATCGTCTGCTGTTTCTGTAACTGTAAATATGGCGTTTCTGAAGTTTCCTCCAAAAGAAGATATGGTAGGTATACCTACAACGTTTAAATTTTCACCCGTAGTATAACCATAACCTGGATTTTGCACTCTAAATCTGGATATACTATTTCCAACACCAACCTCTACAGCAATAGAGGCACCAATACCTGTACTTGCACTTTGTAATCTAATATCATCATATTGACCTGGTAGATATCCAAATCCTTCAGTATTTGCTAGTGATACAACAATACCTCGTCTGGGTAATCTATTAGCATTTACATCATCATCTGATAATACTTCTGTTACGCCTGGTGCTTCGTTTCCAGTAAATCTTACTGATGTAATACCAGGTGATGGAGAACTCAAGAAGTTGTAGTCTACCTCTGGTTTTTGGAATATGTTATTTACCATAATAGCACCAAAGTCACTTACAATTCCTGTGGTATTTGCCCCATTTGTTGTTAGAGTAAATGTCTTGCCTATACCTGAAAAAGATTGTGATATATCATCTAAAATTACATTCCCATCATAATCAGATCTTATAAATTGTCTGCCTTGGAAAGAAGAACCCTGAGTAACGTCAGCAATAATCAACTTATGCGTTCCTATGCCAGGATTTGCCAATGTAATAGCAGCACCCACTAATGCTTCACCTCTTGTAGCAGCAAATGAGAAGTTATTTGCAGCGTTTTGTATTATGAATACATCCTCGTTAGCGATCAATGGTGATGGTGGGTTCAAACTTCTTACTTTTACTTTTGTTCCTGATTGAAATAGTTCAGTCAATGCAGTAAAACTATTTCCAGTAAAATCAAGAGAACTTATTCCCACTTGTTGTCTTGTACCACCGAATGGTACATCAGCAAATGTTATCTTATCATCAATAATATTATAATCACCAAAAACTAATTGAACAGTATCTCCAGCAGAATGACCTTGCTTGGTGGTGCCCATCCATGCTCTATCAAGTAATAATTTGTTTTGCACACCTCCAAAATTTAAGGCAGAGATACGAACAATTTCATCATTTATTTGTAAAATATCATACTGTTTCATGAAAGAAGAGTCTGATACATTCGCTTCTCTATTAGCAATACTCACTAATGTTGTTGTTGCACCATTTCTCTTATATACAGGTGATTGTATGATATCGTCAATCGCCACAATACACTTTGTGTTTTGATCTACGGAAGTAAATGTATGGGTAATCCCTGCCCCTACTGTGGTAAGACCTATTGCACTTCCGCTTTTGGCAAGTGCTTTTGTCGCAGCAACTCTAAATTTTTCTTCACTTACTTTGATAATAAACAATTCTTGAGGCAGTGTGGTAGCAGCACCGACTCCGTTCAATCCATGCTGTATTCCTATTGGTCTACCGTTTATAGTTGTATCTGCTTGATATTTTACTTTTTCACCAGTAATAAAAAAATGATTATTGATTATAAATGAGTCATCACCTAATAATACATCAGAGTTATTTGAACCATCAAATTTTTTATGAAATAACGGATCTCCATTATGAGTCAGGTTGAAGGACTGTACGAAAGTCTCTGACTCAGTGTTAAACTGTCTGTTTACTGATCCTAATTTGAATGACATTAGAGTGTTACTGTTAGATCGTCTGCTACATTATCTGGTTTATCAATTCTTATCTCAGATACTCTTACCACGTATGCTTTATTTGCTGCAGGGGTAAATCGTAAAAGTGAATTTGTGCCACTTGCAACCATATTGATAGCACGAATATCACGTTTTGGAGTGCTTGAAGTGGACAGATTGTTATAGACGTTGAAATTGATGCGACCATCAAATGCGTTTGCTGCCACATTGAAACAAGAATGCTTGTTGTCAGTTGTATTATGTATTTCTACAAAATACTTGAATGATGTAAAGTTATTATAATTTTTTGAGGATATAGTGGTTTCTGATGGACTTCCAGAAGCAACAATTTCAGTTCTAGTTGCATTCAGTTCTGCATCACCAATTACAATTTTATCAATACCACTGGTTTGCGATGCAGTGGTAGCAACACCAACCATTGTTGTTAATGTTTGCACTGTCACAGCAGTGTTGGCATTTGGTGTATATCTAAGTTTTATTATACCACCATTTTGTATTATATCAAAATCACCCACTTTGTTACCACTATCCATATTACCAAAGTCAGTGAATATCATACCCGCACCATTTGCTAAGAAATTATATTCCTCAACCTCTTTATCATCAGCACCTGTATGACATACAATAATATTTCCAGATCTGAACTCGGATGCATCTATATCCTGTAAAGTTACAGTAGATGGACTTGCATTTGCGGTGAACACAGAACTAACTCCAGACTTCACAACATTTGAATATGCAGTAGTCCCTGTACTTACTTGTTTACCAATAATTTCCTTGTAGAATGTAACATCATATGTAAGTGTGGAGTTGAATGGACTAAATGAAACTGAAACTATGTTACCATTTTGTGTCAAAACAAATTCACCCAAATCAAATGAGTCTGATAAATCTGAATATTGGTTTAGGAAAGCATCATCATCATTATGGAACACAATAAATTCACAATACTGCGTTGTATTGAACGCTAATTGTAACGCTGCGTCTAATACAACCTGTGCGTGATATTTGATTGCTTGAGGACCTGTTGGATTTGCAATATCAAAAGCATCAATCTCTACACTTCTCAATAAGTTTGGATCTGAATAGAACTGTGGTGAGATATCATCAATTGACAATACACGATTAGTTTCACAAACAAGTGATGTATCATATCTGTTAGACTTGAATACTACCTCATTGCTAACAGATAAATCAGGAGCAGGATTTTCATAGACAAGATCAAAATCATGATGATTTTTTAGAGCACCCTCATTGTCAATAATCACAACAGATTTAGAAGCAGTGCCTATTGCAACAATACCATTAGCAGTGCTTCCAATACCAACAGGTATTGATGATATAAGCATATCAGAGTGTTTCTTGAATCCAGCTACGTGAGCTAAAGAATCAACAGGTTCACCCCATGATGAAATACCTACTTGAGACTTGAGTGAGTATGCAAAACTTTGATAATAATCGCTATCTTGTATTCTTTGGTTTGAATCAGATAATTTACCAGTGTCTTTCTCCCAACCAAATGGTTTGTTATGATATACTCCTACATCAAAATTACCAGAATAGTCTTTTAGTTTATCAATTCTTCCACCAGCATTTGATAATTGACCTACTAGAGTATCACCTGTTCCAAACCCAACAATATTTGTAACCCTTATAACGTTCTTTGATTTAGCATCTCCGATTACAACTTTCGCAGTTTTTCCTTTTGAAGTGGTTATTGTCTCTCCCTTGAAAAACTCCCCTTCTTTTAGACCTACCTCAAATTTAGCAACATCCTTTTCATTTGAGACTGATCCAAATTTACCAAAATCATATTGACCAGGATTTTCATCTACATCGTATTTTATAGTTGCCTGATTGACTAAACCAAGAGCTGGATTTACATCTGTTAGTGTGAAGAACTTATACTGATAAGTTGATGAGTTGTAACCATGTCCAGTAGTAACACCAATATTTTCTACAAAAACTCTATCACCAACTGCAAAAGGAATAGGATTACTTGCACTGTATCCTGTCTTAGGTGTTTGAAGTGTTACTGTAACTGTTGGGGCACTATATGAGACGGTGACTATTCCAACACCGTTAGTGTTATTGATGGCAAATAAACTATTATCACCACTTCTTAGTCCACCACCTCCACTTATAACTTTTACTGAATTTACAGATGATCCTCTAAGCGATGCTTGGAATTGTGTATCTGCATTTTCTTGATTAGTTTTTGTATTGAATAAAACAAGATCAGGTGCAGTTAGATATTTGCCTCCTGTGGATGTGATCGCCACATTATTCACAGAAAAATTATCTTTTAGGAATACAACCTGAGGTACTAAAGCTTGTGGTTTGAGTGTTTTATCAGATGGATAATCAAATCCAACATCAACTAAATCTATGGCAGCGAGTCTACCTATATTTTCTCCACTTGCTTCAATCAATGCAGATGTGCCTGTGGTAGATGCTACTGATACGGTAGGAATATCTTGATATAATGTACCGCCAGATAATAATTGAACTGATGCGATAGGACCGTTATCGTTTAGTGACTTATGAGTAAATGATATATTTGCTGTATTGGTAGTGTAACCAACCTTTTCTGGATGTCTATTCAAGAAGAACTTCATACTCGTGTCAGTCACAGATGTTAGACCAACCTTGCCATTGAAGATACTTTTGTTTACTACAATTTTTGAGTAATTGTCAATGTCTTTATCAATTTCTATTACCTTAGATACATCCCTAGATACCAGTTTATAATATACAACAGATGGTGCTTGAGGTGTAAATCTAAGTGACGCTTTACCACCCGCTTCTCCATGTGCTGCAGTGTATGTCAATTCAATGGCAGATACACCTGATCCTACAAATTGTTTTTTATAATCTTGATCTTCGTAAAATTCTAATCTTGTATTTTTTAGTGTAGGAGAAGATACATCAATCTCTAATAGTTCTCCTTCTCTCACATTTATGATTGGATTTACTGATGAACCTATACTTACAAATCTTGTTGATGAATCATAAGTAAGTGATAGTGAACTTGTTCCAGTGGAAACGACAGATAGATCAATAATATCATTTGGTCTCAACGTATGAGACACATCAGTGGTAGCATCGACTACCATAATATCAATATCTGCAGTAACTTCACCCCTTTCTGTTTTGAAGAAGTGTGTATTTCCTACACCTGCATTAGGATGGAATAAAATTCTATTACTAGATGGGTTAGCAAGTCCTGCTTTTGTCGTAACAAGTCCTACTAAATTTGCGTCAACTACAGATGCAAAAACTTCTGATGGTAGTGGTGCGGTGAAACCTGACGCACCAACTGGTTGATAAGTCAATGTTGAACCACCATTGGTAGAGTAAATTAATTTTTCTCCATCCTTGATCTTATGTCTTGGTAAAAATATTGTTCTGGTAGGAATCTTTATATTACCAAAATCAGATGATGATATGGTATGTCCTATACCTGGTCCGTGTAATGTGCCTACTCCAACAACATTACCAGCATCAAAATAAATTGTGTAATCTTTTTCTGTTGGTTCTGCACCATCTAATTCAAAAGTAAATTCCCTATCTTCTCTGGTAATTCTTGCACCAAATGTATGAGCAAGACCATTTGTATTATTTTGAGCACGTAATACATCTAATTGATTTTGTAAGGTATCAATACCAAAAATTTTGAACTCTTCATGATCTATTTTTATGATGTCATTGACATTGAATAATCTAACATCATCTGTAATACCAAAACTTGTGGTAAGTCCATTATTTGCATCCACAGTATTCAAAGCTGTTGTAATACCAGAACTAACTCTTTTTACTTCTGTAATTTTACGTTCACCTTCAAATACCTTGTGATTATTAGAACTAACATTTTTTATCGTTAGAACAGCACCAGTGAGAAGACCATGAGGAACTGTTGTTATACCCGTAACCTTTCCACCAGCGTATAGTAAAGTTGTTCCCGTGAATTTTGTAACTGAGTGACTGAGTGAAGTGATTTGAGGTCCAAAAACTTCGTGAACGGTACCGACTGCACCAAAACCTCCGGTGTTTGTGTTATCAAATACCAAGTTGTCACCGACACGGTACTCACTACCGCTATCAATAATATCGACTCTACTAACCTGACCACGGCTGACTGAGGTAATCCTTGCTTGAGTAGTTGTGTTTTTCTGCGAATTAGTGATGAACTCATAATCATTGATGTTGTAAGGTTTTACGTTTCTTGTAAGATTGAGAGAAACAGGATCTACATCCTGATCAAACTCAAATGATTGATTTAGAGTTTCAACTTTAGATCTGTATGAATCCCCAATCACATATGGGAAAACTGGGACTCTAGCACGATTGAATGGGTTACCTGCATTTGCTACTTGTGATTTTTGAACAGTTGTGAAATAAGCATATACACCATTCGGGAAATCAGGAGTAACAGTGAATCTACCGTTATGTTCATCAAGGTCACCACTACCTTCTGTATATGTGTAATCCTCTACAAAGAAACCAGCAGGAAAATCTGACACTGAAGGTCCATTACTTCTTTGACCAGTAATCTTAAGATAACTTGACTTAATATAATCCAACCCACCACCACCATCACTATCCTTGTAAACGTAAGGACCGTAGATTGGATTGCCATCATATGCCCATCCTAATATTGGTGAGTGTTCGCTACCATTATCACCTAAGTATGTTCTTAATTTTCGTGGAACATAATAATTGACATAAGGGTTGCCTAAATTCTCATCTTTTTGAACTTCATAGAATCCATCATCTTCAAATACATCATTGAGTTTAGCATACCTTTCTACTTGATTGATTGTCCATTCCTTCACATTTGCTGAGAATATTGCTCCTTCACCTGGCGTTCTCGCAGATACTGTTGTTCCAGATTGAGTGTAATTACCACCCTTTTCAATCATGTCAATAGATGTTATCGTTCCATCTACTACATTCGCCTTTGCCTTTGCTCCTACACCATCTCCAAAAATTATTATGTCTGGTGTACTAAAGAAATTTGTACCTCCGGACTTCACAATAATTTGATCAATACGACCATTGATTATGAAAGGTTGTAGGAAAGCTTTATCACCTTGAACTACTGTTACGTCAGGTCTAAATTTATCATTGATTACCTTAGATCCAAAATCTGTTCCTTTATTACTGACATGCACATCTGTAACTTTACCTCTTATTATTGGTGTACCAGTGGCATTTGCAGTTGTAATACCTTGTCTACCATTTACAAAAATATTAATTGGTGGGTCTTGGAAAGTATGTACTCCTGATCCTACACTTGTGATGTTCACATGATCAACAAGACTGGTGGAAATTGAAACCCTAAAACGATTTTCATTTATCTTGACTACAAAATATTCTGCATTATTAGTAAGACCACCAGCAGCTCCTATACTAGCAGAATACTTTATCTTTTCACCAGATTCAAATCCATGATTGTCTATGTCAATCATATCAGTGAATGTGTTTATACCACTTATAGTTGTGACATTTCTATTGAGAAATAATCCTGAGTTTTCAACATTTATTTTATCGACTATATTTCTTCTTCTGGTTGTGACAAATTGATGTAAACCACCACCATTTTGACTTATTGGAATTGTGCCTATGCCTAATAGTGCATCGTTTTTAGACTCTGATAAGAAAAATTCATGATCATTTATTTTTACAATATAGTATGGAGAAGTATCGACCAATGTACCTGGTGTGGTTCCTATGCCGATTGGTGTTGAATTATTAGTAAAGTATGTTACTTCTTCAGTATCTAACAGTCCATGAGGAGATGAAAATACAAATCTATCTGTCAGTGTACTTACTACTCCACCCTGTGTGGTACTATCAAAATCCAGAGTCAATGGAGCAATTTTCATTGACGCTCTGACAATTGCTGTATCGTTATTACCACCAACAATGGTTACCGTGGGAGTCTCTAGATAATCTAAACCTGTGGTGTCAACTAGAACTTCACTAAGTGTGCCCTCCATCTGTGCGATAGCGGAACATCCTACACCAGCATGACCTGTTTGAGTTACGGACAATCTTGGTGGATTTATTACATCATAATCACTTCCATTATTAAGAACTTCAATTCCTTCAACTGATCCAAAGTTTACTGTATCTGTTGCTTTGTAAGAATATATCTCTACACCATTAGCAAATAATCCAACACCACCTTGCTTTGTTTTCGTATGATTTGCATCATATTCAGGTTGTGGGAATTTACGTAATAATTTTTGTGCACCGACTTCACTACTACTGAACAGAGATGGAGTAAGTTTATGTACTGATAAAGATGCTAAATCTGCTGAAGTAAACGCAGTTATATATTTTTGACTTCTTATATTTTCAGGAGTGTACGCAAGAGCAATACTATTTGATGTAATTCTTTTGACATAGTAAGACTCATTTAGATTTAAGTTTGTAAGTTTATTACCTAAAGTCACTGTATAGGTTACTAAATCACCATCAAAATAATTGTGATCAGCAATATTGATTATTGTTCCTACAACTTCGTTTGCTGTATCAAATATTCTTTCTCTTTTTTGTGGATTTATTGGCCAGTGAGGGAGCGAGTTGGATGCAACAAATACATTTGATTGAGAATCAACATAACTGTTCTGTACATCAGCAGTCGCACCGAGGGTGGTCTTAATTTTTCTTCTGACATGATACTCTACACCATTTACTAAAGTTCCGCATGTAACGGAGACTCTATCTGCCCCTAGCAGTGATACTACGCTGCCAGGTAAGACGTTTCCGTCTTCATCTATAACATCTACCTCATCTCCAAAATAAAGAGCGTGAGGGGCATCTAATAGGAACTCATAAGAGTTGTTAGATAATGAACTAAAAGTTTTTATTCCATATTGTGGTGCTACATTATGAATCCAACTTGACCATCTTAATGATTCTAACTCTATACCAACAGTTTTTACATTTACTTCACTATCTTTCGCTTGAAATTCTGCAGAACCATTGAATTTATTCAAAGATCCTACAACTTCTACCTCAACCTTTCGATTCAAATCACCTTCAATAAATGAATAGGCATTCAATCCTTGAGTGATTGTTTCACCAATTCCTATTGCATATACGGTTGTGGTTACGCCTGTGAACTGCGTGTAATTCTTCCCAGTATACGAGAAACTGTTTTCTCCAACACGAAGGATGCCTGAGGTGCTGAAACCCACAGTGCTATCAACATTAACAACAGTAGATCCAACTGGATTGTTTGATGTGGCATGTGTTTTGTTTTTTTGAATAAACTCTCCAAAGGTTGTTCCCTCAGAGATACCGAACTTATAGTAAGTTACACCATTAATTATATTAGATTCTACGTTGTATATTGATCCACTTGTCTGTGGGTTAGTATCTTGTAACAGTGTCTCACCAGCAAGAAGTGTGGCATCACCACTTATTTGTTTTGCAATTAATTGATCGTTTACGATATAATCAGCGTCAGATGGACGAATCATAAACTTTGATGGTTGAATCATTTCAACCTTTTCACCATACAAAGCAGCGAATAATATCTTAAATGATTCTTCTGTACCTTTTGTTCTATAAAAATCTTTTGCTTGACGTATAAAATTATTTGTGCTTACTTTACCATGCAATTCTCTTTCAGAAAAACCTGGTAATACTTGCTCTTTCAGTTTTTTTAAGAAACTTGTTAGAAATACATTACTTAGATTTTCTACACGAGATTCAGCAGCATGTGTAGTAATACCTGATTGTCTAAATGTAAGATACTCTGGTTCATTAGTTTTATTATTATTTTCAATACCACTAAAACCACGAACACATCCCGTAAAGGATGTGCTGGTTATACCTGTGTATGTTATTATTTCATTCCCTATTTTTAGTAGACCATAGGATGCAGGCCAACCATCAGTAGAATCTACAGATATGGTTTTAGTAATACCTGTAATGTATGATGATAAGGAAGTAAACCCTATTAGGTTTCTGTTGTTTAGGAAATTAAGACTTTTATAATCAACAAGGTTTTCTGCCAAATCGACTGTGGCACCTTGATGTTCTTGAGAGATATAATACTGTTTTAGGAATTCACCGAATCTAGGATTTTCGGCATCAATGAATTCAGGTATTTGACTCTGAACTACTTCATGTATTTTTACTCTTGATAATGAGGTTTCTATCATTAGTATCCGCTACTGCTGCTTGATGAGGATGATGTAGATGAGGTTGTGCTTGTTGTTGTGGTTTGTGCCGACACACTTACATTCCCTTCAGGAGTGTCTGTAATCTGTTTGCTATTTACTGAATGTGTAGCACCTGTCATTTTATTACCACCAATCATTGTATGGAATTCACCGTAATATGGTTGACCATTTACATATCCAACTAAAGTTGTTTCAGTGGTGGTGCTAGTGACCACTGCTCCCCTTACCTTCTTGGCACCAAAGTAACTTGATTGTGGAAGGTATCTTGAACCTGATGTATCTGCTCCTGTGGAAATTGAATCCTCTCTCATGAAGAATGTGCTTTTGTTTACTTCAAACTGTAAGTACAATTCATTCTTGGCAAGAACATCGTTGGATTGAGGTATTACCTCAACCTCAATAATACCGTCTGGTTCTAATGTTCCTGTGATATTTACTGCATCAAGAACTATCTCACCCTTCTTATAATCAATTCTACCAAAGTTATTTGTAATCACCTTGACACTATCATCATTCAATATTTGGAATAGGAATATAGATCCAGAATCATCATCAATCTTTATATCACTGATGTAGCAAGTTCCAACCACATTAGATACAGTAAATCCAGTGGAGTGAATATTGTATTGAGAGTTCGCAGCATATATTTGATTTAGATAACAAACTTCATATTGAGCGAATTGATTCAATTTGGCATTGATATTTCTTCGCATTCTTACAAGTGTGATGTTAGATGTCACTGATGCATCAACACCATCAATAAGTGATAAAATCTTACTATATTTGAACCTACCGCCAAATTTATTCAACTCAGTGCCCGTGGCAAAAGTTGTGAGAGATTTTATTACATTTGATTTGAGATTATCTACATCACCAACAAAGTTTGAGTTGTAGTATATGTAAGAGTCTATCTCCACATATAAAAACTTGAGATCTACGAATGATGGAACTATACCAGCAATAGAATAATTCTTAAGTGAGTTCAGTAAATTTTTCTTTGTTAGTTCTGATAGGAATGAACCATTTTTTGGTTTTGCTGCTATAAACACTCTTCCAAACTGAGGAGGATTTAGTTCCTCCCCACCATAAGAACTGACTGATTCGATATTTGGATATATTGATGGCAAAAGTGCTTCATAATCATTAGCAGTCACTGCTCTGTGTTGTGCTGCATATAAACGAGGTGCGTAGTATTTTACTGACTCAACTGGTTCTATGTCATCACCATTCTCTGCCTTATTCTGTGCGGAGATTGATACTATGAAATCTGTTTCAGTAGCATTATTCTCGTTTATGACATTACCAACAAAATTGAATTTACTTGCACCATTACCTTCTTTACCATTTGTTTTGATATAACTTATATCAACAACATTACCTGATTCTAATTTTTTACCAAAGATATTGTCACCAAATAATACCTCATATTTCTCATCAGTTGTTTCTTGAAGTAAAAATATATTTGATGTCGATGTTACACCAATAATATTATCAACTAACTTGTAATCTACAGATGTGTTATCTGCTAAACTGTTTCTAACTTTAATATTGATTGTAGATGTATCTACTCCATTATTTGGTATTACATATCTCTCACTCGGATTGTTATTGTTTACAACAAACCTTGATGTCAAGTATTGTCCCTGAAATATCTCTATAGAACCTGAAGCAGTGCCCTCTTCCGCTAACATCGTAATTGATTCTGGAATAGAGAAAATGTAATTCACATTTGATATTGCACCATTACAAACTATGCCAGGTTGAATTGTAACTTGTTCTGTTGTAGATGTAAGACCTACAAAAGATAAGTTTATAGTTGCTCTTGCTGCCCTTCTAGAGCGAGGAACATATCCTATGTTTCTTGCTAATGATACAACATTCTCACGCAATGTAGCACTATCAATGAATGTCTCATTGATAGCCATGTTCGTATTGTATGCTGTCGAATATGAGTTATATGCAAGTATATTGATCAACGTAGATAGGTTAGACCCCTCAAAATCCATGTCTGAGAAGTTACTATTTTGTTTTATATAATTTTTGATTGAGGTCTTGATGTCCTCAAAATTTAAATTAGTAAATTGTTGGAGTGCCATTATAGTCTTGTTGGTTCAAGTAAAAAAGTAACTTCTTGAGAGGGTGAAGATAAACCAACAACATCATACTTTATAAAAACTGCAAGAGCATTTCTATCAGGATAATTATCTACTGTCACCTGTTGTAGTATGACTCTTGGTTCATGATTGGTAAGCACCATCTCAATCTCTGTTTGAATGGGTTCAATGTAATCATCATTTGCTAATTCAAATAGTGATCGAGTTATTCTCGTTCCTAAATTTGCGTTGAAAAATACTTCCCCTATCTGTGTGCGTACTAAGTTTTGAACAGCACGTTTTATAGCATCTTCATTTTTCAATGCAACAATATCCTTAGTTACAGGATGCTGTTTCATTGATAAAGATATATCCCTAAATGGTTGTGATGTTTTCTGTAGTGGCACTATTCCGTTGTGGAAGGAGTTCTCGGTATATTTATCTATTTAGAAGCAATAAAAAAGGGTTCTTGCGAACCCTACTCGTGACCGAGGTATCTAATCTCTACATCTTTGGGATGTGGCCATCCATTTGCATAAAACTCATCCGCAAGATCTTGGGTAATCTCTTCCATCTCTTCCTCCCCAATACTTTCATGAGTTCTCACCCCTTCAACGTAAATATCATACTTGTCATCCATTCTATATTTTGCATACTCAAACGTATATAGAAAATTATATTATTCTAATCTTCTCATGCCCTACTCTACACTTGGGGTCAATCCAAATTTCATACCCTGCTTTTTGTGCATCTAAACAGAATGATACATCCTCACCACACATGTCTTGAACCTCACCAGATTCAAATACTTGCATTTGTGGAGCAAACCAAGGATACTTCATCTGATCATTTTCAAATACACCATGTTTGATAAGTAACCAACCAAATCCAGAATAATCAACTGTGAATGGTTTCCTTCTCTTTTGGATACCATCTAACATCTCATGGTTCATTACACCACCATTCTGTTTGAAATCTTCTTCTTCCATCCAGTGTGCACAAGATGTAGTCTGTCCATCCTCTGTGACGTACCAACCACCTGCGATGTCCTTATCCATCCAAAGTAATCTATAGAACTGTTCTAGACCAAATACGATGTCGCTGTCAATCCATAACTGATAGTCATACTTCAATTTACCATCCCATGGTAGTTGATCAGGACCTCGGAGAACATTTGCCCCTAAACACTTACATCTAGCAAAGTTCACCATAGATGAATAATCTTGGGATATTTGTATAGTTCCACCCTTCTGTACTATCTCAAAAGCAAGTGATACAAAATTCTTGAGGTAGACGTATGATACCATTCTACCTGGTAAACAGAAAATAAAAGTTTTACCTTTGACTAATTCTCTTGCGGCTTCTAAATTAAAATCATTAGATTTACCTGTTTTACCACCTGTTTCTGGTGGAGTGGTGACCACCTTGAATCCTTTTGCCATTCCGAATGCGCTTTTCAATTCATTATACTGCGTTATTTAGTACACGTCAACTTGATACTTTCTGGAGAAATCTATTGCATCTTGCCAATCATTTACCATAGGCAAACCTTTTATATTGAGAGAAGTATTCAATAATACTGGACATCCTGTCTTTTCATACCAGCACTCCAATATGGGTCTCAGAACGCTTTCAGTTGACTCTGGGACTGTTTGTACCCTTGACGTATTATCAACGTGCACAGTGGCAGGAATATCCCTTGCACGAGTACATTTATAGACATATGACATATATCTTGAGTGATCTGGCATATCAAAGTAATCCTGACAGTGTTCCTCAAGTATTGCAGGAGCAAATGGTCTAAATTTTTGCCTACGCTTTATACAGTTTACTCTGTCTTTGTTTTCCATTTTGCGCGGATCCGCCAATAGACTTCTATTACCGAGAGCGCGAGGACCGTACTCAGCACGACCATTTGCCACCCCAGCGATTCCTTTTTCGAGTATTGTGTTGACAACTTTTTCTGGATCAATGTATCTGTTTATATTATGTCCTAAGAAAGGAGTGAACTGAACTTTCTTTCCATATGGTATCAATGCTGCCCCTAACGCACCTCCCGCGTCACCAGGATTTGGCATGATCCATAAATTGCACATTTTACGCAAATATGAATTTACGACGCAATTCAAAGCGACTCCACCACCGTAACATATATTTTGACTGTATTTGGTGGCGATGTTGAATATTTTTGATATTTCTACTAATAATTGTAATTCCGCACTTTTTGCGACATCTGCAGGAGATCCTTTTAGATCTCTGATACCTTTGTGATTATTTCTGTCTAAAAGTTCTCTTACTCTGTCAATATGCTTTGGTTGACCAAATGCTGCCATTCCCATAAAGATATACTCTTCATCTAACGGTTTTAGTCCTGCCCATTTAGTCAAAGCGGAATACCACAACCCTAATGACTTAGGATATTTTTTTGACCACACTTTTTTGTATTTTGCCTTACCATCAACCATTTTTGCAGTCCAAACCGAACTACAATCCCATTCTCCCACACTATCAATGACTACACACGCTGCTTCATCAAATATAGACGTTTGGAAAGCCGCAGCAGCATGTGACATGTGATGATCGCAATAATGCGTCGGTTGCATGCATAAATCACGAGTTTTGCGCCAGGATTTTTGCCCAGCATAAAATTGACGTGTTTTTTTCCAAAAAGGGCGTTCGTAAAATGAAATTACGTCATCAAACTGATTTAGACATTGTGCAATCGTTGCAGGTTCAAGTCCAAGACGTTTATCGTATTTTTTTCTCGAATATCTCTCTCCATGTGCTGCATAATCGATTATATTCTCGTGAACAACCGCTACAGCAGAATCATGGAATCCTTCTGAAAAACCAATCATAATTTATCACTTTTTTTCCTCTACGTACTCGTCTTCATCCTCTTCGTAGATATAAGGATCTTCTTGACGCAATTTCCAAATTTTATAACGCTCTAAAAGTCGATCTAGAGGCCAAATCATAATATTCTTGTATAATAGACTATGTATGATACTTTATAGACACTTGTTCAGTCGTATAATCAGTTTTTACGCCCGCCATGATCATTTTTTGCATTTGGTCTCTTTTTTCCTCTGCTTGTTGTCGAGTCAGCACGGAAAAAACAATTCTATCATCTAGATACACATCATAGGACATTTTTACTCCCATAACTAATCTATATATGACCAAACCAACACTATTATTGAATCCTGGCATGGGATGGGCAGCAACAACCCCATTTCACTTCACTTTGACTCTTCAAAACAAATATGCCCATCATGGCAAGTGGAAAGAGAACTGGTATCTCAAAAGATTGTCAGAATATCCAAAATATGAAGATCATTTCTACACAATCAATGATCCTGCGACGCAAAGAAAGACAAATCGCCCTTTTGACACGGAATGGGGAGAATATTTGTCGGGAAGAAACAAATATGCAGGAAAATATGAAGAAAATCCGCTAAAATTTCTTTTTGACCGCCCTCCAAGCATCGAAAATTACATTTCTTACTATTTGGGGCAATGGGAAGCGGTAAAAGGTGAATATGCAGCAGTTTGCGACTTTACAAATGGCAATGCTGAACTCTCATATCAATTTTTAAGTGAAATTGCACCAAAATTAAAGGAAAAATTCGATGTAAAGGTCACTTTTCAGTTTCGTGACCCCGTAAGACGCTATTTTTCCGAGGTTGGCAGTCTTTTTAGCAAAAAATTCGAGTTTTCAGTCGATCATAAGGAGGACGCAATGACTAAATTGCTTCTTCGGAAGAAAAATGCACACAAAAAGTTGTTTTTTCACCTTTTGAGACAAGGAAGATGCAGTTCGTTATGTGATTTTTCAGAAACTTGGTACAAATATTCGTCGATTTTTGGTAAAGAAAACACTTATGTTATTATAATGGAGGATTTTTGGGATAAAAACAAAGAAAAAGAGCAACTCAATGCACTTAGTAACTTTTTGTCGTATAAAATTACAAAACTTCATGAAAATTGTTACGTTCCCGACATGGGAAGTCGTGCTCCTCACTATGAAAACCTACATGATCAGTGGCAAAGTGACCTTGAAGACCTTACAGAGGATGATTATCAGTCTGCTCTGATATACATGTCTAGATATTATACAGATTTCTACAATATGTTTTCATTTTTGCCAGAATCATGGAAAAAATAGCGTTTCAACAAACTCATTTGATGACTATGATCATGTTTCGTAAGTTGTTCAAGGACAAATATCAAAGATCCTTCAAGATCATGATGAGTGTGCCCTGCTTCTGATGGTAGTCTGGGGAGTTGTATGGATGATTGCGATACTTGTAATAGTAGTATCATGGTATATCTACTATATACTCCGTATGTCATTTATGGAGATGAAGGATGGGCGTGATGGTGCCACCGAGTCGGAAGAGTTGTTATAACTTCCGTGTTGTGAAGGTGAATCGAGTTGTGGATGGTGACACTATTGATGTAACCATAGATCTTGGTTTTGATCTGATGAAGAAAGAGAGAGTTCGCGTCGCTGGAGTCGATACTCCTGAGAAAAGAACTCGGAACCTTGAAGAGAAGGCACTCGGCATAGATGCGACCAACTGGTTGAAAAAGAAACTTGAAGATACTATAAAGGGGGAAGATGAACTTATTATACGAACCGAACT
>CEUH01046048.1_pt1 | contig 21286 bp, 14 predicted proteins | sample 356461 | NCBI WGS metagenome assembly CEUH01 (sample SAMEA2623275, study PRJEB7988) | marine metagenome | isolation source: saline water (ENVO:00002010), including
GATTGTAGCTCCAGGCCAGTGTTGAATCTTAAACATTGCACCAACAATAACAATTGCACCTCCATAACCGTACACATATTTCATTATTGTTTTGAATTTCTTACTTTCAAAAAAACTGTCTCCGCTCATAATTTTTTATTTTTAGTTTATAAATTTATTTTTTAAGCTACCTAAAATAAGATTAATTTTAAAAATTAACATTTATGTTGATTTATAATTTAATCAAATTAAAAATCTCCTTCTTTGTTAGGCCCACCTCTACCAAGGTAGTTCATTACACTTCTAAAACCAATGTAAGACTTAGCAGTGTCTTGGTATTCAAATGATCTAGTACCATTTTGTAGATAGTAACCTATGTCTTTCCATGAACCACCACGTATAACTTTTCTCTTCATAGACGGTGGATCGTGGTCTAAAGCATTGTAAGTGTATTCTGTGTTCATGTCATGTCCATACTCATACATGGACTCATCATAAGCAGTTTTACACCACTCTGCAACGTTACCAGACATACAGTATAATCCAAAATCGTTAGGATGGTACGAACTTGTTTTGACAGTGTGAAAACCTCCATCTTCCATGTATCTACCACGCAAGGGTTTAAAATTGCTCAAGAAACAACCTCTTGAGTTTCTAATGTAAGGTCCACCCCATGGGTAAGGATTTAAATCAAGACCACCTCTAGAAGCATACTCCCATTCGGTTTCACTTGGTAATCTAAAGTCTTGCACAAAAGATTGATAATGTGATTTTCTCCAAGAATTTAAAAGTTGTGTTCTCCAAACATTGAATGCGTTACATTGCTGCCATGTAACACCAACAACTGGATAATCATCATAAGAAGGATGCCAAAAATACATATTGGTCATATGGTCATTGTTTGCATAGGTAAAATCATGTATCCAACATAAAGTATCAGGGTATACATTTATCACCTCTTTAATAATAAACCTAGATCTATCTTCATGTCCACGAATAGCGTTATTTTGCCCCTTACTATTACGAACTCCAAGATTTAAATCTCTTCCTCTCACTTGACCTGGTTCAGCTGGAAACGGCATGTTAGGGTTTTTCATTTTAATTCTGTGCTCCTCATCATCCTCAGATTCAGTATTTGATATCCTTTTGATTAATGGTCTTCCTTTTTTAGCAGCTTCTTGTAGGTCTATCCAGTAATATTCATACATCAATTTTCTGGTGTCAATTTCTTTCCTTTGATAAAATCTTTCACTTTCGCTTAAAAACATTTGTGCCAAAAGTGGGGCATATTCTGAATTTTGGCCTTTTGCAGGATTAAATGAAATGTAGTCAAATCTTGAGTTCCAATTTAATTGCCAATCTGCTTCGTCCTTAACTTCTAATTCATCGTCATATGTTTCTATTAAGAATTCTTCAGGAAATTCTGCTCCTAAAATTCTTCTTGCAATAGAGTCTCTAACCCAATATACAAATTGTCTATATTCATTGTTTGTGATTTCTGTTTGGTCCATGTAAAACGCACCTACAGAAACTGTTTTAGTTTGATTGTAATGTGACATTGGCACATCTTGATCACTCTGCCCCATATTAAAGGCTCCTGCTGGGATGTATAGCATACCATAAGGATCAGCTTGATACCATACTGGTCTTCCTAAAACTCCAATAAGTTCCCCTCCTGCTCCAGGAGTTGAACAGCTATTTACAAAAAACGAAATAACAATAAAGTAAACTAACTTTTTCATTTTATATTCTTTAAATCTATTATTCAAACCGCATTAAAAGCTTAAACAAACCACATATTACGGAATTAATCATAATAAGTTTCATTTCTTTTATAAGAATCTAGGATTCTTAGATTTTTCTAATATCGGTGGTTTCTCTAATGTAAAACAATAATTTAACATAATATCATGAGAACCATTACTATAATTTCCTAAAACACTCGTAGTAATACCATAAGCATAACCAATTCTAAGGGAACTACCGTCATCAAAAGAATGTTGATATCCAAGCATTGGTGCAAGGGCGTCACCTACTCTAAAGGTTAATCCTGCCCACAACAAATTTTTATACAATGTATTGATATTGATGTCCATTATTGTTGAGGATGCATCAGACTTAATAAGCAAACTAGGTCTTAATTTTAAATCTGGATTAATATCATAATTATATCCAGCAGTAATCCAATAGTGATGTACATTTTGAACATTGAGATTACTCATTTCAAAACCCCCAACATGGGTAGTAGATAATCCCAAATAAAGATCATTAGTCTTATAAAAGACTCCTAAATTTACATCAGGAACAACACCACTTGCATTTTCATCTGGAATCAAACCGTCAACAATAGTTCCACTTGCTGTAGAAGTTCCAGAAGGAGTAACCCAATCAGCGCCAAAACTCTTTTGAAGTATGCCAAAACTTACACCAATTCCCATTTTACCAGATCCAACTCCCAAGTGATAAGAGTAATTTAATCTTGCAATATTGTTTTTTTCAAAACCTAATTGATCGGAGACGTAAGTCAATCCTAATCCACCTTTAATCATATCAACAGGTGAATGAATATTAATCAATGCTGTAGTTGGACTTCCATCAAAACCAGCCCATTGTTGCCTCCCAATTAACGTAGCACAAATATTATTGTTAAGACCTGCATAACCTGGATTAAAAGACAAGTTATCAAACATGTAATGAGTAATTTGATAATCTTGTTGGGCGTACGTACCACTAAAAAAAGATAATATAATTAAAAGCAATAAAGGCTTTTTCATGTATAATATGTTAGTTATCAATTAGTTAAAGTCTTTTCTGCATTACAAAATAATAACAGATTTGTAAATCTATAAAAATTAAGTGTGTAAATATAACAAATTAAACTAATTTAATTTTCTGTAAGTCTTCCACCATAAGTCTGGAATGATACCTTTTTGAGCAATCAGATAGTCGTTATAATCACAAGGAACTAAATGATGTCTTTCAAATTTAAAATCCTTACTTGGGGGATAGGGAACCTCAAGCCACCATCTTTCAGACATTGGGCTTTTGTGGAAAACTAAATGATGATCAAATTCTTCATGGAAAACAGAATATTTAATGTGATTTTTTTTGTTTCCAATCGGAAAATCATTTTTTCTAGACGAAAATCCGTCGACCAAAAAAAACAGCATTTGAGCTATTAATTCATTATCAACATGTTTAAGATATCCATTTTTTTGATTATAAATACCTACACTCGACAGTTTGTCGCTGATGCCAGCATATTTCATTAGTTGACATATTTCGTTGGCAAAGAATCCATTGGGACCGTTGTTAATTGCACCTGAAAACTCTGAAAATCTTAAGGAACAAAGGTCAACACTTAAAATATCTGTATTTCTCAAAATTGGCTCAGATTTTTCTAGTTTATTTTGTAACTCACCAAGTCTAAAATAATCAAAATACAAATCATCAAAAAACCTCAGCTCATCCTCTCCAGCATAAAATTGCTGGAATCCAAGAATTGAAAAATTAAATAAAATACTTTGAGGATGAAGTAATAGGTGGTTTATAAAATTGTTACTATTTATATCTTCTTCTTTTTCTATTTCTACATCGAATTTATTATCAACACAGGTCAAGTTAACTGTTTGCTCTAACTCTTCATAACCCAAATAATTGGCGTAAGTTAAATCTTGTGAACCACCTAATATGATAAGTAATTTCTGTTTCTTCTGAACTGTAAATGTAACTTCTCTAATAGCCGAAAACGTATCTCTTGATGAAGCTCCAGCTTGCAAAATCCCTAGGTCAGCAATTTTTACATTTTGATTTAATTTAAATTTATAAAATCGCTCTCTGATTTTAAAATGCTCTAAATTACCCAACTCATGTTCGGAATTTCCTCTGTTTTCATTTACACTAAATAGAACAATATCAGCAAATTCCCAATCGGGGAATTTTTCATTATAGATTTGCGTATTTGATCCAACAGTACCATTTTCATAAGTAACTTTTTCAACACTACTGAAATACAAATCTAATTCCATAAAATTTATTTGGACTTTAAAATTGATTTTGCTTCATCAAGAGTGACTGACGAAGGATCCTTCGATGGAGCTAACTGCTTTTTTTTCTTTCCAGAAACAACAAAAAACTTTCCCCATCTACCCTTTTGAACAGAAATACCCTCTTTTTCCCAGTTATGAATAAATTTTTCTTCTTCTTTTTTCTTTTTATCTTCAATTAATTGGGAAATATCTTGAGCAGATAAATTGTCAAAATCGTACTTTTTATTGACATTAATAAATAAATCATTCCACTTAATAAATGGACCAAAACGGCCTTTTCCTTTAAAAACAGGAAGATTTTCGTATTGATAAATTGGTGCATTGGCCCTTCTTTTTTCCTCAATAAGATCAATTGCAAATTGTATATTTAGTTCATCAAGGTCTGTTCCCTTTGTAATCGAAACATTTTCTTTTCCACATTGTATATAGGGACCAAATCTTCCTAGTTTTATAAAAACTTCATCGTTTTTATATTTTCCGATTGATTTTGGATAATCAAAAAGTTTAAGAGCTTCTTCAAGAGTAATAGTTTTAATATTTTGAGATTGTTTTAAACTTGCAAACTTTGGTTTTTTGTCTTCATCAGTAGTATCCCCAATCTGAGCCAATGGACCATATTTTCCTAACTTAACAAATACAGGCTCTCCAGACTTTGGGTCTTTTCCAAGAAGTCTTTCACCATTTGCTCTTTCTGCATTTTCTTGAGTATGAATAATGTTGTTATGAAACGGTTTATAAAAATTTGTTAACATTTCCGTCCACTTCATCTCTCCACTTGCAATAGCATCGAGTTCCTTTTCCACATCCGCAGTAAAATTATAATCCATAATTTCTTTAAAATGTTGATTTAAAAAATCGTTGACGATTTCTCCAGTTGTGGTTGGAAATAATTTTTTTCTATCTGATCCATACTTTTCACTTAGTAGCTGCTCATTGATCGAGTTATTTATAAGTGTAAGTTGCTGTATTTCTCTATCAAGTCCTTCTAAATCTTTTAACTCCACATATTGTCTATCTTGTATAGTCTTAATAGTAGGAGCATAAGTGGAAGGCCTTCCGATTCCTAGCTCTTCCAATTTTTTGACCAAAGACGCTTCTGTAAATCTAGCAGGAGGACGAGAAAACTTTTGTGTAGCAATGATTTGCTCATTCACGATTATGTCACCAACTGATAAATCAGGTATTTGGTCAGCTGATTTTACATCAGAACTTCCATACACTTTTAAAAAACCTTCAAATTTTATGACTTCTCCGATTCTAACAAAATTTTGAAACTTCCCATCATGACCAATTTCAATTGTTGTTCTTTCAATTTCAGCATCACTCATTTGAGAAGCCATAGTTTTTTTCCAAATTAAATTATACAACTTATCCTCAGGACTACCATCGCCAATAGCACTCATTGCAAAATTTGTTGGTCTTATTGCTTCGTGAGCTTCTTGGGCAGATTTGTTTTTATTTTGGTACTTTCTAGGGTTACAGTAATTAGCTCCATAATCACGATTAACTTGTTGCTGAATTGCATTCATAGCATCCATTGATAAACTAACAGAATCTGTTCTCATGTAAGTGATTTTTCCAGATTCGTATAGTCGCTGAGCTACAGACATTGTTCTAGAAACATTAAACCCCAATAGTCTACTCGCTTCCTGTTGTAGTGTGGAAGTGATAAAAGGAGCAGAAGGTGTTCTTTTGCCTGGTTTTTGTGTGATTTTCTTAACAGAAAAACTTTTTCCTATGGAATCTTCTAAAAAAGATTTTGCCTCCAAAAAATTTGATAAATTCGAATTTAACTCAGCCTTAAATGTTATTCCTTTTGCCCTAAAATCACCTACGACCTTATAGGATTCTATAGGTTGATATTTCTGAATTTCATTCTCTCTGTCAACAATAAGTTTTACAGTAACTGATTGAACTCTTCCTGCAGATAAATTAGGTCGAACTTTTCTCCACAAAACAGGCGACAACTCAAAACCAACAATTCTATCAAGAATTCTTCTTGCCTGTTGTGAATTAACTAGATCGTTATTTATATTCCTTGGAGATCCAACGGCCTTTAAAACAGCTTTTTTAGTAATTTCATTGAAAGTAATACGTTTGGTTTTTTCAATTTTTAAATTTAATGCGTGAACTAAATGCCAAGAAATAGCTTCCCCCTCTCTGTCCTCATCAGTTGCCAACCAAACAGTATCGCATTTCTTTGCAATTTTGTCTAGTTCTCCAACTATCTTTTTTTTGTCCTGCGGCACAACATAAGTAGCTTTAAAATTATTTTCGATGTCAATCGGATCTCCTTTTTTTGGTAACTCCCTAATATGTCCAAAACAGGACCTAACCACAAATTCACTCCCTAAAAAACCCTCAATCGTTTTAGCTTTTGCTGGTGACTCTACAATAACAAGATTATTCATTTACATGTTTTTTTTATACATTCAAACATTGCAAAGAAATAAAAATATCGTACATGTAACAATCTCGTAAAGCTTTTGATTTTACAAAAAAACATAATTGATAAATTAGATTTTAACATTTTTTGACGCTGACATAATGGCAGTTAACAGATTTAAATTAACTTTGTCAAGAATTTATTTTTTAATGGAAAAAATTATAGAAGAGAAAAAGCAGGGTAAAGCTACAATTTTAGGGAGAATTAACCCTAGCAGTAAGAAATTGTACTTAGAGAGTTATGGTTGTCAAATGAATTTTTCTGATAGTGAAATAGTCGCTTCTATATTAGACAAACACGGTTACCAAACTACAAGAAATTATGAGGAATCTGATTTAATTTTATTAAACACTTGCTCAATAAGAGAAAAAGCAGAAACCACAGTTAGAACAAGACTTAGATCCTTTAATAAATTAAAGAGTCAGAATCCTAATTTAATTATTGGAATGCTAGGATGCATGGCCGAAAGAATGAAAGATTCTCTTTTAGAAGAAGAGAAATTAGTAGATATAGTTGTCGGTCCAGATGCTTACAGAGATCTACCCAACTTAATTAAGGATGTAGAAGGCGGACAAAAAAGTGTTAACGTATTACTCTCCCGTGAAGAAACATATGCAGACATAAGCCCAGTTAGGCTTGATAATAATGGAGTTTCAGGATTTATCTCCATTATGAGAGGATGTGACAACATGTGTTCTTTTTGTGTTGTTCCATTTACACGAGGAAGAGAAAGAAGCAGAAATCCTCTAACAATTGTTGCTGAAGCTAAAGAACTATACAATAAAGGTTATAAAGAAGTAACTCTTTTAGGCCAAAATGTAGACAGCTATCGTTGGAACATAAGTAAAAAAGGGGAAATCCTTAACAAAGAGATGCCTACCACAAATTTTGCACAACTTTTGGAGCTTGTTGCTTTAGTCGCTAAAGATCTAAGAGTAAGATTTTCCACATCTCACCCTAAAGATATGACTAACGAAGTTTTGGAAACCATTCAAAAACACCATAACATTTGTAATTACATACATCTCCCTGTTCAATCAGGAAGTTCTCCAATTCTAAAAAAAATGAACCGAGGATATACAAGGGAATGGTATTTAGAAAGAATTGAATCGATTAAAAGAATCATTCCAGGTTGTGCAATTTCAACAGATATCATTACAGGATTTTGTGATGAATCTGAAGAAGATCACGCTGAAACTTTGAGCTTGATGAAAAAGGTAGAGTTTGACTTCTCCTACATGTTTTTCTATTCGGAAAGACCTAAAACATTAGCTCAAAGAAAATATGATGACAATATCCCTACTTTAATTAAGAAAAAAAGACTTCAGGAAGTAATTGATCTTCAAAGAGAACATTCAATAAAACATAATCGTTCTTCTGTTGGAAAAATTATGGAAGTTTTGGTTGAAGGACCTTCAAAAAAATCTCCTTTAGAATTTTCGGGAAGAAATAGTGAAAATTGTAAAGTTGTGTTCCCTAAGAAAAATGCCAAGAAAGGTGATTACGTAAATGTTTTAATAGAGGACTTTACAGCCGCAACCCTAAAAGGAAAAATTGTATTAGATGAACTTACAAACAGTTAAAAACAGATTCGGGATTATTGGTAACTCTGACGCTTTAAATAGAGCATTAGACGTAGCTGTTCAAGTTGCACCAACGGACATAACAGTACTAATAACAGGTGAAAGTGGTACAGGAAAAGAAAATATGCCTAAAATTATTCATCATTACAGCTCAAGGAAACACCACGAATATATTGCTGTAAATTGTGGTGCAATCCCCGAAGGTACTATTGATTCTGAATTATTTGGACATGAAAAAGGAGCTTTTACCGGTGCAACAGATAGTAGGAAAGGTTATTTCGAAGTGGCTGACGGAGGAACAATTTTTTTAGACGAAGTAGCCGAACTTCCCTTACCAACACAGGTAAGACTCCTTAGAGTGCTAGAGACTGGAGAATATATAAGAGTTGGCTCCTCGAAAGTTAAAAAAACAAACGTAAGAATTATTGCTGCAACAAACGAAAATGTTCAAAAAGCTATAAAAAAGGGAAAATTTAGAGAAGACCTTTTTTATAGATTGAGTACTGTGCCAATTTATTTACCTCCATTGAGAGAAAGAGTAGATGATATCCATTTGTTATTTAGGAAATTTTCAGCTGATTTTGCTGAAAAATATAGAATGCCAGGAATTAGACTTAATGAAGAGGCAGCTAGTATTTTAAGTAATTTTAATTGGCCTGGTAATATTAGACAGCTTAAAAATGTTGCTGAACAGATTTCTGTCATAGAAAGTTCTAGAGAAGTAAATGCTATTACTCTAAAAAAATATTTACCAAATCAAGAAGGTAATTATCTACCTATGGTTATTGAAGAAAAGAAAAAAAGTGATCAATTTTCAGAAAGAGATATACTTTATAAAGTTTTATTTGATATGAAAAATGACGTAACTGAGATGAAACGTGTTATTGTTGATTTAATTAATAACAATAACCTATCAAATAATGAAAAATCAGCTATTATAACTAGACTTAATAGCAGTGAATCTATAAAAAGCGTTGATGAATTCGACAACATTGAGGATAACGTAAATTTTCACGGTTCCTTTCAACAAAATGTATCTTCATTTAATGAACCTATTCAAGAAAGTATAGAGATTGAAGAATCGTTATCATTAGAAGAAAGAGAGAAAGAATTAATTCAAAAAGCTTTAAAAAAGCATCAAGGCAGAAGAAAAAATGCAGCTAAGGAACTTGGCATTTCAGAACGAACCTTGTACCGTAAGATTAAGGAATATGAAATATTTAAATAAAATATTTTATTCTATAATCACGCTTAGTTTAATAAGCTGTGCTGTGCCACAACTAAGTTTTAAATCTGGAGGATCTAATACAAAAGAGCTTATTTCTGAAAGTGTTCAAGTAGATTATTTTGCAAATAATACCACGGTTGGAGGAGCATTCTTAGGTGCTTCGTTTACCGAAAGTCTTAGAGACATTATGCAATCACAAACCAAACTTGATTTAGTTGATAAAAATGGTGATGTTCAAATTACAGGGTCAATAAAAGATTATTACATTAGTCCTGTAAATATACAAGCTGGAAGCGAAGTAGCTGCACAAAATAGACTTCAAATGACGGTTATTATTAATACTTATTTCTCCATTCAAGATTCAATAGGTCTTAGCAGCACACCATTCAAAGCATTTATTGATTATGATTCAAATACTGACTTTAACAGTATAGAACAAGAACTTGTAGAAAATTTGAATTACCAATTGACACAAGATATTTACGATAAAATATTTGGAGGAGAATGGTAGAAACCCCAATTAAAAATATAAGCTACCTAATTGAAAACCCAAAAAAGGTAAGTGATCAAGAATTAAATTACCTTTTCAATTTAACTAAAAAATATCCTTATTCAGTAGTATGCTTTATAATTGTTGCTAAAATTATTAAATATCAAAAAAGAACAGGCTTTAGCACAATAATTAAAAGTGCTGCAATTAGATCAAACAATAGAACACAATTATTAGACTTGGTCAACAATAATTTTACAAATAAAACTGACAACCTAAAAAGTAATAACGAGGAACTAAACAAAATTGACTTTACTGCAACCACAAAGCCAAAAAAAAATAAGGATGATGTAATTTTAGAAACAAACATTTTCAACAATATTGTCGGAGATCATTTTACCAAAGAAATTGAAGAAGTTAGTCCAAAAACTGTAAAGGGTAAAGACGAAAATAAAATTGACAACTACTCAAAACTTACATTTGAAAATTGGCTTTACAAAAATCAAACAAAGAAAATATCCATAAAAGAGAGGTCTGTTGATGACATACTAAAAAGCCTTGAAGATAGAGTTAAAAATAATACTAAATCACGTTTCTTCTCAGCTGAGACAACTGCCAAAAAAAGTTTAGAAGATAACCCAATTATGAACACTGAAACTTTAGCAGAAATATATGTTAAACAAGGTAATTATCCAAAAGCAATAAAAATCTATGAAGAGTTGATGTTGTCTATTCCAGAAAAAAAACTTTTCTTTGCAAGCCGAATAAATTACATAAACTCAAAAACAAAACTTTAAAATGACAACGTTATTAATGATATTATCTTCAATTGCAGCTATCTTATTAATTATTATAGTGTTATTACAAAATTCAAAGGGTGGGGGATTAGATTCTTCATTTGGAAATGTAAACCAATTGGGTGGTGTTGCCCAATCAACAGAAACTATTGAAAAAGCAACTTGGACTCTTGCAGGAATAATTGGATTTTTGAGTTTATTAGCTGCATTCAATTTTAGCAGTGGAAATATTGAAACATCTACAGAAATTGATAGGAAAGAAGGAATTAGTTTACCTTCTACTAACAGCCCAATAAACCTCCCCACTGAAACACCTTAAAAAATAAGTGCCAGCTTGTCACTACATAATAATAACCTAGGTCAATTTGGCCTTAAATTAAATTAATTTGTGTTATGGCATAAATTATGCTAAACTCAATTCGTAAATCAAAAAAATAATATATAATGTCAATTAATGTAACCCCACTCGCTGATAGAGTAATAATAGAACCCTCAGCAGCTGAAGAAACTACTGCGGGAGGTATAATTATTCCAGATACAGCAAAAGAAAAACCTAAAAAAGGTAAAATCGTTGCAGCTGGTAACGGAAAAAAAGATGAACCATTAACGGTTAAAGAAGGAGACACTGTATTGTATGGACAATATAGTGGTACTGAAATTAAGATAGAAGGTAGTGATTATCTCATTATGAGAGAAAGCGACATTTTTGCAATTGTTAAATAAAAATAAAATAAAATGGCTAAAGAAATAGTTTTTGAAATTGACGCAAGAGACAGATTAAAAAAAGGTGTTGATACACTTGCTAACGCAGTAAAAGCTACATTAGGTCCTAAAGGAAGAAATGTGGTAATTGATAAAAAATTTGGCGCACCTCAAATTACTAAAGACGGTGTTACGGTGGCAAAAGAAATCGAACTAAAAGATGCAGTTGAAAACATGGGTGCCCAAATGGTAAAAGAAGTTGCATCTAAAACCAATGACATTGCTGGTGATGGTACAACTACTGCGACAGTATTAGCGCAAGGTATTATCAATACCGGACTAAAAAATGTTGCAGCTGGAGCAAATCCAATGGATTTGAAGAGAGGTATTGACAAAGCAGTTGCTACTGTTGTAAATGAGCTCAAGAAATTATCAAAAGAAGTTGGATCTGACAACGATAAAATTAAACAAGTTGCAACAATATCTGCAAACAATGATGAGGCAATTGGTTCTTTAATTGCTGAAGCAATGAAAGTAGTTGGTAATGATGGAGTAATTACTGTTGAAGAGGCAAAGGGTACTGAAACTGAAGTAAAAACTGTTGAAGGTATGCAATTTGACAGAGGATATTTATCACCTTACTTCGTAACCAATGCAGAGAAAATGATTACTGAATTAGAAACTCCTTACATATTAATTTATGATAAGAAAATTTCTAATATGAAAGATATTTTACCAGTTTTAGAGCCTGTAGCTCAAACTGGAAAACCATTGTTGATTATTGCAGAAGACGTTGATGGAGAAGCACTTGCTACATTAGTTGTCAATAAAATTAGAGGTTCTTTAAAAATTGCTGCTGTAAAAGCTCCAGGCTTTGGAGACAGAAGAAAGGCAATGTTGGAAGATATTGCAATCTTAACAGGTGGTACCGTTATTTCTGAAGAAAGAGGTTTCAAAATGGAAAACACAACAATTGATATGTTAGGGACATGTGAAAAAGTTGAAATTGATAAAGACAATACAACTATTGTAAATGGAACAGGACATAAAGAAGATATTGTTGCGAGAACTAATCAAATTAAAGCTCAAATTGAAACCACAACTTCTGATTATGATAAAGAAAAGTTACAAGAAAGGTTAGCTAAGCTTGCTGGTGGTGTAGCTGTTCTTTATGTTGGTGCTGCTACTGAAGTAGAGATGAAAGAGAAGAAAGACAGAGTTGATGATGCACTTGCTGCAACAAGAGCTGCTGTTGAAGAGGGAATCATACCAGGCGGTGGTGTAGCATACATTAGAGCTGCTACATCATTAAATGAAAATGATGGAATCAATGAAGACGAGTCAACTGGAATTAAAATTGTTAAAAGAGCTATTGAAGATCCTTTGAGAACTATCGTTGCTAATGCTGGTAGTGAAGGTGCAATAATCGTTCAAAAAATAAAAGAAGGCAAAGATGATTTTGGATACAACGCAAGAACTAACAAGTATGAATCTTTACTTAAGTCTGGAGTTATTGATCCAACTAAAGTTTCAAGAATTGCACTTGAAAATGCTGCATCAATTGCTTCAATGATGTTAACTACTGAATGTGTAGTTGCAGACGAAGAAGAAGAAGATGCTGCAATGCCTCCAATGGGCGGCGGAATGCCAGGTGGAATGCCGGGGATGATGTAATCGTTAAATCAATTCGAATAATAAAAGCTCATTTGTAAAAATGGGCTTTTTTTTATTTAGCGCCAAAAATAATTGTCTTTACAACACTAGGGTCCAATAATGTAGATGTGTCCCCTAAATTTGAGCTGTCTCCTTCAGCAACTTTTCTTAAAATTCTTCGCATTATCTTTCCAGATCTTGTTTTTGGCAGTCCCTTTACAAACTGTATTTTATCGGGTTTTGCAATTGGTCCTATTTCGTCAGTCACTGTACTTAGTATTTCATTTTCGACATTTGGTGATCCAATTACATCGCTATCTAATATAACATAGGCGTAAATGCCTTGACCTTTAATTTCATGAGGATACCCAACTACGGCACTTTCAATTACGCCTGGGTACTCATTAATAGCATTCTCTACTTCTGCTGTTCCCATTCTATGACCAGACACATTGATAACATCATCTACTCTCCCAGTGATCCGATAATAGCCATCTTCATCACGCTTACATCCATCACCTGTGAAATATTTATTTGGATAAGCAGAAAAGTATACTTTCCTACATCTTTCATGGTCTCCATAAGTCGTTCTGATCATACTTGGCCAAGGAAATTTTATACATAAATTACCTTGTACATTATTACCCAAAATCTCTTTTCCGTTAGAGTCAACTAAACATGGTTGAATTCCTGGAAGTGGTAGTGTGGCAAAAGTTGGTTTTGTCGGTGTAATATGTGCTAAAGGAGATATTAATATACCACCTGTCTCCGTTTGCCACCAAGTATCGACAATCCAACACTTTTCTTTACCTATATATTTAAAGTACCATTCCCAAGCCTCTTCATTTATTGGTTCACCAACCGTACCTAATGTTTTAAGGGAACTTAAATCATATTTTTCAATAATTTCTGTTCCAAATGCTTGTAAAGCTCTAATTGCAGTTGGAGCAGTATAAAAAATATTCACCTTATGTTTATCACAAACCTCCCAAAATCTTCCAGCATCTGGATAAGTTGGAACACCTTCAAACATTATACTGGTAGCACCGGCTAATAATGGACCATATACAATATATGAATGGCCCGTTATCCAACCAATATCGGCAGTACACCAATAAACATCTCCGTCATCGTACTGAAATACATTTCTAAAGCTATATTCAGCATAAACCATGTAACCTCCACAATGATGTTGAACACCTTTTGGCTTTCCTGTTGAACCAGAGGTATATAGAATAAATAATGGGTCTTCAGCATCCATAACCTCTGGCTTACAATAATTTGAAACATTTTTAATTTCTTCGTGCCACCAAACGTCTCTTTGAGAAGTCATTGAAACCAACTCATTGGTTCTTTTTAATACAATGCATTTAACTATTGATGGGGAATTTTGTAATGCCCTATCAACAATATCTTTCAAACACATTTGTTTTGATCCTCTGTACAAACCATCGCTAGTTATTAAAATGTTGCAGTCAGCGTCATTTATTCTATCAGAAAGAGCTTTGGAGGAAAATCCAGCAAAAACCACAGAATGAACCGCACCTACTCTAGCACATGCTAAAGTAGCAATTGCTAGTTCAGGAACCATCGGCATATAAAGACATACCCGATCACCTTTTTTTGCTCCATTTTTTTTTAAAACATTGGCAAAAGCACATACTTTTTCATGCAATTCTTTATAAGAAATTTTTATTGATTTTTCCGTTGTGTTGTTAGGCTCCCAAATTATAGCTGTTTGATTTGCTTTTTTTATTAAATGTCTATCCAAACAGTTTTCAGTAATATTTAATTTACCATTTTTAAACCATTGCACAGAAGGAGATCTAAACTCCCAATCTAATACATTATCCCATTTTGATTTCCATTCAAAAGTATTTGCTTTTTCTTCCCAGAATCTTTCAGGAGAATCAATACTTTTTTGATATTCTTGATGATATTCCTGAATACTGTTAATCTTTTTCATAGGCATTACGATATCAGTTTAAAAATAACCAATTTATTCCAAATTTTACATATCTATCAGGGCTCGGATAATTCAATGCTGTGAAATAATTATAACCCATTAGGCCAGAGTTTAAATGAGAGATCATTAAATACAATGTAACTCGCTTGATTCTAGTTTTTACAATAAAATCAGCAATAAAATATTGGTTTTGAGATTTTTCTTTTGAAATTGTAAACTGGTTTATTGTTGGAGAATAATTCATTAAATCAAATGATGAGTAATATCTTGCATTAACGCCTAAAAATAAATTAAGATTAGTCTTTTTGTGAGTAACTGAATAATTAAACTTTAATTGAGCAATTAGTTCAGGAAGCTGAAAAATATCTCCACCACCCTGATATTGATGTATTATTTCAGTTAATAGTCCAATTTTATTACGGTTCAATTTATAATTTAATGAGGTTTGAATTACTTGAGAAGAACCATCAAATTGATTAGGCATACTGATTTCATTAAAATAAATTGGATTATTTATTTCTGAATAATTTAGTTTACAAGAAAATCTTCCAGCTTGTAAGGCTCCCATGCCATAGAATAAAGTCATATTATTAAAAGAGTTATACCAAATTTGGTGATTACTTACAAAATTTTGCAACTCAAATGCGGGTCTGAAATCATTAATGCTAAAATCACTACTAAATAGTATTTTTTGCGTCAACTTTTTTGAAAAATTAAAATTTAGTTCAAAATTATTTTTTTTATAACCCTCTAAAAAATATTTTGCAGATATTGAAAAATTACTTGCCTTATTGTCGAGTGTGAAATTAGACTCTATATTGTGGTTATTTAATAAAGAATCTAAAGATTGGTTGTAATGATTGATTATTTCTGAATATAAACCGACTGAAAAATGTTTATTAATTGAATCTCTTGTAAATGATCTTTTAAAATTTAAGTTTGTATACCAAATATTTTTATTGAGAGTATCATTTGAAAAAATGCTGTCATAGTAATTAAATAAAAAATGATTTGAGCTTAGACTATCATAGTAATTCCTGAATTTATTTAAATAACCCATTGAAAAATTAATGAAATTTGAACAACTACTTAACGTATGGGATGTGTCTAAAGAAGATGATAATTTAAGAGATTGATTAATAAAAGTATTTAATAATTTATCATTGCTGTAAGAATGATCCATATTGACATCCATTAATAATCTACTTGAAAAAAGGTTAGAAGCATTAGTGAAGTTTGAATCATTTGAAATTCCTCCGTTTTGCTTAATGTAAATCCTATGATTTTTTATTCCAGCATGTATCTTATATCTATTATTTTTTGAGTTTAAAAAATAATGAGCCTGGAAATAATTACTATTAGTTGATTGATTTTTGTAGTATCCGTTATGAGATCTATTTAAATAAGCAATTGAATAATTAGAACGTTTGGAAATTGGCTGAGAATGATAAATTGCTAAATTTTGCTCTTGTTGAGCTCCAAGTAAATAATAAACATCTACTATGGGAACTGGAAGATTTAAATTTGGGATATCAATTTGCTCAATTGAATAAAAAGGATGATCAGAAAGAATAGATAGCTTATCGCTTTCAAATAATATACTTTTATATACACTAGATGGGCCACAAAAAAATAAATTATAATTATTAGAGTCTGCTAATGATGACATTTGACTCCAAGGAACTATTACTAAAGAATCATTATTTGAATAAATATTATTCAAAAAGAAACATAAAATAAGCCCTATTGTTATCCTCATATACAGTGAAATTAAAAAAAAAGGTCATTTCTAAACAGAAATGACCCATTTGTATTTATAATATATTGGGATTTTAAGCCTGATTTGCTGGTCCACCAAAATTTAAGGGTATAGAAGCTGCCTGATCAGTTTCTTTTATTTTTCCATAAGCATTTTCATACTTAGAAAGATTATCAGAAAGAGCTCTATATAGCTTCTTAGCATGTTCAGGTGTCATTATGATTCTAGACTTAACTTTTCCCTTTGGAACACCAGGCATTATTCTGATATAATCCATTATAAACTCAGATGAAGAGTGTGTAATAATAGCTAAATTTGAATACAATCCTTCTGCAATTTCTTCAGAAAGTTCAATATTTATTCCATTTTTATTATTGTTTTCTTCTGCCATAAGCTTAATTTTCTACTTCTTCTTCAACAGCATCAGAATTTTTTGACATCATTCTTGATAAATCGTCAGAAGAACCAACCATTAATTTTTGTAAATCTCTCATTCCTGTTCCAGCAGGTATTCTATGACCTACAATAACATTTTCTTTAAGACCTAACATGTGGTCAACTTTTCCATTAACAGCAGCCTGGTTAAGTACTTTAGTTGTTTCTTGGAAAGAAGCAGCAGAAATAAAACTATCTGTATGTAATGATGCCTTGGTAATCCCTTGTAGTAGAGGCTCTGCTGTAGCAGTTAAAGCATCTCTAGACTCAACTAATTTAGCATCATTTCTTCTAAGGGCTGAGTTCTCATCTCTAAGTTTTCTAACTGACACAATTTGACCAGCTTTTAGTACAGTAGAGTCACCAGAATCAGTCACCACCTTTTTACCAAAAATTTTATCATTTTCAAGTATGAATTCCCATTTATTGACCGCAGTATTCTCTAAAAATTTAGTGTCTCCTGGATCATTAATTTGAACTTTTCTCATCATTTGTCTTACAATAACTTCAAAATGCTTATCATTAATTTTAACCCCTTGAAGCCTGTAAACTTCCTGAATTTCATTAACAATATATTCTTGGACGGCTGTTGGGCCTTTAATTGAAAGTATATCTTTTGGAGTAATTGCTCCGTCAGAAAGTGTTTGACCAGCTTTAACAAAGTCATTCTCTTGAACTAAAATGTGTCTTGACAGGGGTACTAAGTATTTTTTGATTTCACCCGTCCTGGCTTCGATAATGATTTCTCTATTACCTCTTTTAATCTTACCATATGATGCAACTCCATCTATTTCAGATACAACAGCAGGGTTTGATGGGTTTCTTGCCTCAAACATTTCTGTTACTCTAGGAAGCCCTCCTGTAATATCACCAGATTTTCCAGATTTCCTTGGTATCTTAACCATAACATCACCTGACTTAATTTTATCTCCATCTTTTACAATGATGTGAGCATCAACCGGTAAGTTATAGGACCTAAATTCTGATCCATCCTTATCATTAATTGAAATAGTCGGAATCATTTTCTTATCTCTATTTTCCTTAATTACAATCTCTGTAAATCCAGTTTGTTCATCAACTTCTTCTCTGTAAGTTACTCCTTCAACTAAATTATTGAATTGTACCTCACCTTTGAATTCGGAGATAATAACTGCATTATATGGATCCCACTTACAAATTACATCTCCCTTTTTCAACTTATCTTTATCTGCAACTAAAATTTTAGAACCATAAGGAATATTTGCAGTCATGATAACGTTTCTAGACTTATCTGTAATTTTTACCTCACCTGCTCTTCCAATAACTACATTTTCTAATTCACCCTCATCGTTAGTTCTCTCTACAGTTCTAAGTTCTTCAATTTCTACAACTCCGTCATTTTTTGCAACTAACTCAGCTTGATCAGCAATATTTGAAGCAGTTCCACCAACATGGAATGTTCTAAGTGTTAACTGTGTTCCAGGTTCACCAATCGATTGAGCAGCAATTACACCTACTGCTTCACCTCTTTGAACTAATTTCCCAGTAGCTAAATTTCTACCATAACACTTAACACAAACCCCTCTTGTTAATTCACAAGTTAAAACAGACCTTATTTCTACTTCATCAATATCTGCATCCTCTATAGCTTTAGCAATATCTTCGTTGATTTCCTCTCCCTCCGGAACAATTGTTTCTCCTGTATTAGGATCTTCAATGTCAAATAATGCAACTCTTCCTAGAATTCTATCATATAAACTTTCTACAATTTCGTCACTCTTTTTTAGAGCAGTAACTGTTAGTCCTCTTAGGGTTCCACAATCCTCTTGATTAATTACTACATCTTGTGCAACATCAACTAATCTTCTAGTTAAATAACCAGCATCAGCAGTTTTAAGTGCTGTATCCGCAAGACCTTTTCTGGCACCGTGAGTGGATATGAAGTATTCTAGTATTGAAAGTCCCTCTTTGAAGTTTGATAAGATTGGATTTTCAATAATATCTTGTCCTCCAGTTGCACCTGATTTTTGTGGTTTCGCCATTAGACCTCTCATTCCCGACAACTGTCGAATTTGTTCTTTTGAACCTCTAGCTCCGGAATCCATCATCATGAAAATTGAGTTGAATCCTTGCTGGTCTGATTTAAGCTTATCCATTAAAGTATGAGTCAATCTAGAATTTGTATGCGTCCAAATATCAATGATTTGATTGTATCTCTCATTATTTGTTATTAAACCCATATTGTAATTTGCCCTTACTTCATTTACCTCAGCTCTAGCTTTGTCAATTAAGATGTCCTTTTCAGGTGGTATAACAACGTCTGAAAGATTAAATGACAATCCTCCTTTAAATGCCATATAATAACCAAGTTCCTTAATATCATCTAAAAATTTAGCTGTTTGAGGAACTCCAGTAATTTTAATTATATCAGAAATAATGTCTCTTAATGACTTTTTAGTCAAAAGTTGATTAATAAAACCTGCTTCTTTAGGTACTAATTCATTAAATAATATCCTACCTGTTGTTGTTTCAACAACTTGATCAACTTCTTCACCATCTACCACATTTTTGATTTTAACTTTTATAGATGCATGAAGATCTAGTCGCTTTTCGTTGTAAGCAATTTTAACTTCCTCAGGTGAGTAAAATGACATTCCTTCTCCTTTAACAACAAACTCTTTTGTGCTTTTTCTAATTTTTGTAATGTAATAAAGTCCTAATACCATATCTTGGGAAGGCACGGTAATCGGAGCTCCATTTGCTGGATTCAAAATATTATGAGATGCAAGCATCAATAGTTGTGCTTCAAGGATAGCAGCATTTCCTAATGGTACATGAACAGCCATTTGATCACCATCAAAATCAGCATTAAATGCAGTACATACTAGCGGATGCAATTGTATAGCTTTACCTTCAATTAATTTTGGTTGAAATGCTTGAATTCCTAATCTGTGAAGAGTTGGTGCTCTGTTTAATAAAACAGGATGTCCTTTCAAAACATTTTCTAGAATATCCCAAACTACTGGCTCTTTCTTATCAACAATTTTCTTAGCTGATTTTACTGTTTTAACTATACCTCTTTCAATCATTTTTCTGATGATAAAAGGTTTAAATAACTCAGCAGCCATATTTTTTGGTAGCCCACATTCATGAAGTTTAAGTGTTGGGCCAACAACAATAACTGATCTAGCAGAATAATCTACCCTCTTACCAAGAAGGTTTTGTCTAAATCTACCTTGTTTTCCTTTTAAACTATCGGATAAAGATTTTAAAGGTCTATTTTTATCGGTCTTGACTGCACTTGATTTTCTTGAGTTATCAAAAAGAGAGTCCACAGATTCTTGTAGCATTCTTTTTTCATTTCTTAAAATTACCTCAGGTGCCTTTATTTCTATTAACCTTTTTAATCTATTATTTCTAATAATTACTCTTCTATATAGATCATTTAAATCTGAAGTTGCAAATCTTCCACCGTCTAATGGAACTAAAGGTCTTAAGTCAGGTGGTATTACTGGAACAACTTTAACAATCATCCATTCTGGACGATTTTCTATTCTGCTATTAGCATCCCTAAATGATTCAATAACTTGAAGCCTTTTAAGAGCTTCGTTTTTTCTCTGTTGAGAAGTTTCGTTGCTCGCTTGATGTCTTAGTTCATATGATCTAGCATCCAAATCTTCATTAGCTAATAGTTCGTGAAGTGCTTCAGCACCCATTTTAGCAACAAATTTATTTGGATCTGAATCTTCTAAATATTGATTATCTTTTGGAAGTGTATCCAATATATCTAAATACTCTTCTTCAGTAATAAAATCCATCTTTTTTAATGGTTCTCCATCAGCATTATGAGCGTTACCAGGTTTAATGACAACATATCTCTCATAATAAATGATCTGATCTAACTTTTTTGTTGGAAGACCCAACAAATAACCAATTTTATTTGGTAAAGATCTAAAATACCAAATATGAGCAACGGGAACCACCAAAGCTATATGTCCCATTCTTTCTCTTCTCACTTTTTTCTCCGTAACTTCAACACCACAACGATCACAAACTATCCCCTTATATCTAATTCTTTTGTATTTACCGCAGTGACATTCATAATCTTTTACTGGACCGAAAATTCTTTCACAAAACAAGCCATCTCTTTCTGGTTTGTAAGTTCTGTAATTAATGGTTTCAGGCTTTAAAACTTCTCCATGAGATCTTTCTAATATAGA